>Ga0209611_10007470_pt1 | contig 17499 bp, 11 predicted proteins | sample S1TSphgellanicum_3_FD_187693 | JGI IMG/M metagenome (GOLD analysis project Ga0209611, IMG submission 187693) | Host-associated microbial communities from peat moss isolated from Minnesota, USA - S1T2_Fc - Sphagnum magellanicum MG (SPAdes) (version 2) | ecosystem: Host-associated > Plants > Peat...
CCCCCCCTGCAAAAGGATAAGAAACATCCCTTGGGGGCATGTTGGTGCCACCCAATTGGCGCTCCTAAGGTTTTTTTTTGAAGGGACAAGGTACTAGGATAGCTACTTCCCATGTATGGAATTTTTTTTAAACAAATGGCCTAGAGGGCAGGGACAGAAAATTAGATGGAGCGACCAAAAAGGTGGGCAGACTATGTGTGCATGTGCACATTCCATCTGCCTGCCTTCCTTTCTGCCAGCGGATTTCAAGGAAGAAGCAGCTGGGGCAGGCAGAAACCAGGGGAGACTTCACAATCATAATATTGTGCGCGCCCCACGATCACTTCCTTGGAACTCCCTGGTGAAACTGCATGCCTGATCAACCCCTTGAAGCACCACCGGATCTCTAGAACCTAAAACATATGCATGATAAAACGCGGCTTTCTTTCTTGAAGCCGACAAGATCAGGAGCTGATCGTCAATTGGGCTAGGCTCTTACTGTACTCACAGGGAGTTTTAGTACAAACTCTCTGTCTGTGTGCAATATTGTGGGAAAACTCTCAGTTATTCCTGTTTGAAATCCCTCTTAGAACCAAAATGTCAAAGGGAGAATTATTCGTCAACTTTCCCTTTGTCATTAGTTCACAGCACGTACCCTTCTAGGGTCGCATAATTGAATTGTCCCTAGCCGTGAGGCCTCTGACCCCTCAAGAATGTTGCAAAACTCCCCGTGTCATTGCACAAATCCCTTTTATTTGGGGTTTTTAAGATCATTCTTCAAGGTAAAGTGAAGACAATTTTCCCACAAGGGAATCATTCTGCAAGAGCTCCGAGTGGGTTTGATCTGCAAAAGAAAGACAGCTTGTTTACACCCGGATGCATAGATAATGATCATGGGTCTCCGCAAAAGTAGGCAATTTGCAAGCGTATAATAAAGAATTCCGCACAGGAGATGGGTAGCTAGCTAAACGCGGGTTTCTCATGTTCTGACCGCGTGCAGCGTGGGTCCCAGCTAAGCTAGCTAGCGGTCGGCGACAAGCAGGACTAACGGTTGGCTGCTCATGATCTCCTCCCTCTGGATCGGTCACCGATCAATCCCAAGAAGCCGTTTCCGGGACGTTTCTTTTACTGGCACTAAGTCATGACCAGGCAAGTCCATTAATGTTCTCAAACCGGGTGTAACGTCGTGCCCCATCGCCTGAACGCTGTACTATAACTTGCAGTGTGAGCACTATTTTGGCGGCGACACCAACCTCCAGGATCCTTCTTCTAGCTAGCTAGCTAGCTAGCTATCTAGCTGCCCAGCTAGCTTGGAAGAAAACATAGATCTAGATAGATAGATCTGGAACTTATATGTGTTTACGTAAGCTCTTGTGTGAATCAGAAACTCGTGAACATTGCTTCCGGTTCATGCTTTCGGTCCTGGTGTATTGCTGGAGCTGTTGGTGAATCATGATTTCTGTCGACAATCTTTTTATATAGTTAGGTTGCATTTCTAAGATCTTTCGCAACCGTCATTGATGTCTAGTGTTATAATAGTAGCAAGGACCGAACTTGCATTTATAAGCTGGCTCTGATCGCCAAGCAGCAATATGATGCCGAGCTCTAGTGCCTGTTCGAGACTACCGGGGTGAGAGCATGATTCAAAGTTTTCAATCTGTAGAGGCGCTACTAGTGCCGATTAAGCTTCCAACAGGACTTTGCACCCATTAGAAGAATACTAGTGGATGATCATGTTTGAAAGGGATTAAGCTTGGAGTCTATGTCAAGTTCAACTGCAGAACACTCTTTTGGAATTTTTCGTCGCCCGCTCTGCGCGTAGGAATTAGTTCTTGCTAGCGGACTAGCCACCGCACCGGGTGACCAGTAGAACCTTCAAAGACGAAGTTGGAATCAGGCCCCAGGTCCCGGTGTAGAGAATAGCTAGGGTCCTAGTGCAACTAAACTAGAGTATTCCATGGAGAGACAACGGACGCAAGCTAGAATTCCGCAGAAAGGCGCGCTTACGGCAGTAGTGTCCACATTGGACGGCCGTTTTGTTAGAGCGATAGAAAACTGTTCTGAAGATCACATGAAACATGAAGAAGAAGGAGAGAAGCTGCCCAGGGATGATCGAAGTACTCCTGCAGGTCGGTCTTCCGGCGTGGAGTGCAGTATGTGTGGCGACGTGGGTTTTGTGGATCTTCTGCAATTTTGTTCCATTTGCCAATCTCGTGCACAGCATCTGTGAGTAGCTAGCTCTAGTACTCTAACTTTTCTCATAGCAGTGGATTGGGATTCGATGTGGAGCTCGCGGGTAATTGAGCATCGTGCATCACCCTGATTTGTTTTTGATACAGATTCAGATGTTGGTTTTGGCGTAATTTTTGTCAGGTACTGTATGGCTCCTGTAAGCTCCAGAGAATCGAGAGAAACCGAATCCAACTTGATCCTGAGAAACCTCATGTCCTGGAGATGCAGTCAATGCAGGAGGTCAAAGTCCAGATGTCCTAAACGAAAGTTGCAGAAGGAAGACATAATCTGGTCCTACAAAGCAGCAACAGCAGCAGCAGCAGCTCCACGTGTCATCAAAAACAAATGCAACATCATCGGCAGCAGCTCTGCAGCAGCTGGTCATCCAAATCAATCTAGTCTCAAACATGGGCAGCGACAAAACCAGAAGATCAACAAGAGTTTGGGTAAATTATTCAAGCACAAATTGAGCAGACGTAGTAATTGTGATTCAAAGCTTCTAACTAGACGATACAAATCACTTTCTGAGCTATCCTGTTGACAACAGATCTCTACCAGATCTCTAACTCCACACAATTGCTAATCAATTTCTGAGCTGCTGCTAGCTAGCTATCCTGATCAACTAACAGATCAGTTCCAAATTACAATCACCTTGTGAGCTATATACATACATACATACAGAGATATGATATATGATCTTGTTGAATTAGATCACTTCATGCATGGTACCTCTCTCATGCATTATCTATTTTCAAATCCAGCTTCTGACCAAAAAATAGAAAAGGAAGAGAATATTGCTCTGCAGCATATGGCACCATGACCCAATCTTAGATCTGTATTTTTGAAGTGCACCATGATCAGAGTAGCTCATGAGCTGCAAGATTCTGATCAAAACCATATATATCTCTATATGCTCCACCAGGAGCACTAGCAGCAGCCTCATGTCTGCATGTTTATAAAGTCTATGATATCCCAAGATTTCCCTGTCATTAATAGTTGCAGCACATCATGGATTTGTCTACTTCATCTTTGCTTACACCCCCCATTCATTCATTAAAGTCTTGTAATTTGAATTTTCAACCATGCCCCCGTTCTTTTCATTTGCAAGTTCCATATCTATGAATTCAGTCTTATATTGTCACCCAATGTGCATCTGGAAATTTATATCTAGATCCAATTTTGCCCTAGGTTTCTTTTGTATGTCAGTGTGTGTTTTTCAACCTAAGTATGTACCTTGAATTTTTGGCCCCCGACATTATGGACTAGGTGACCAGCAAGAGGTCATAGGTTATCCGAACACTTGAGTTTTGGGGTGAAATGGGATCAGTGAAGGTATTTCTGATAACCAATGGCCTTGAGCTGGTTACCAGACATAACCTATTGTTCAGAGGTTAATTTGAGAGCAACAGTGTAACTTTCCTATGAATGAATGAATGAAAAATTCACGGGTGTAGCTGTTTTGTTGATGGGATGAAAAGTCACATCACCCTCCTATTGATGGATGAAAAGTCACATCACCCTCCTATTGATGGATGAAAAGTCACATAACCCTCCTATTGTGGACGAGAAGTCGCAGGTGTAGCTCTCTTGTTGATGGACGAAAAGTCTCATATTAACCCTCCTATTGGTGGATGAAAAGTCTCAGTGTAACTCTCTTGTTGATGGATGAAAAGTCTTGTATTAACCCTCCTATTGGTGGATGAAAAGTCACAGGTGTAGCTCTCTTGTTGATGGATGAAAAGTCTCGTATTAACCCTCCTATTGGTGGATGAAAAATCACAGGTGTAGCTCTCTTGTTGATGGATGAAAAGTCTCGTATTAACCCTCCTATTGATGGACGAAAAGTCATGAGAAAGGAGAGGGCACTAGGTTAATTTGGGTGAATGTTGAGTGTAGGACCAATCAAAAGCTTGGAGAACCTCTGAATTTTAGGTTAAGTGTAGGATAATGCACCAGCATTACACACTTTGAACCAAGGGTGGATCCCAAAGTCCCAAGGACCCTACAGTCCCAAGGAACCCATGATGGCATTTTCACCCGGGGTCAGAGATGTAATGTTACATGCGATCATGGCATTATCTAGCATAATGATCAAGAGATGTAATGTTATGGTATCATGGCATTACCTGGCATAATGATCGAGCGAGGCGGGCCAGCATGGTGGTGGGGGGGCACTCCACTGATCATACTGATCTGCCTTTGCATTGGGACATTTTTCTCACTTGAAGCAATGCCTACTGATGAGGTCATTACATGACACAGCACTCCCACCCGTGCATCATCCATAGGGAAACTTGTTCGGATTCAATTGTGGATAGGTGTTGTACATTGATCAAAAACATGTTTGATCCAATTTTTGTGAAGATTTTCACAAACTAGCGCACATCCCCCCCCCTCCAACACAGAAAGGCATTGGCTCAATCCTCATGAGCACCAAATCTTTGTGCCAGAGTTTTTGAGAATTTCCAAATCTTGGATTTGAGGATGTTTTGGATGCTCCCAGTTCATACCGCAAGTAATTTACAACTTACAACCCATTCTTCAGATTCTGGGTTCATGGATGAAGCTATCAACTACATTCCTTGTGTTTTTTTTTGGCTTTTGCCTGTCTTGTGGGTCTGGATGTCTGCAGCCAGTGTAACATTTTTCTCAAAGATGCTGCCAAAGACAAACAGGGGATGCACAAAACCCACATTCCAATTTGTACTTCCACTTTATTTCAGTTGCTACAGAAATATACTAACTCAGCCTAGCTTTGCTCCAGAGCCAAAGGTTTTTTAATTCTGAAAATTTTCAAAAACCCATAACTCCAGGTTATTGGATTCCTAAATCTTTCTAAAAGCTGGAACCAGAGGTGATTTGATTTCCAACTTTTCCAAAAACCAGAGCCGGAGGTTATCTTTGAAAATCAGATAACCATCCAACACTGGTTTCCAGTTCCCCACCTTGACATATTTCATCATGAAGACAGTGGATTCAGGAGTCCAGTCCTGATTTCAGGAGATATAAACCCCTCTTTCTTACTGCAGGAAGATGGGAGCTTGAAATCCAGTTAAAGAGTACCACACTCTCATCAAATCAGTATTTGTCTGCCCCCAAATTGCTCCAAACCAATCTATAAGGTAGAGCCTCAATGCAGCTTAATAGAATAGCAGAACATGCAGAACATGAAAAACCAAACAGCAAGGTTGGGCGCAGAACCATGCAGGCCGCAAAAGACAAGCCTGGAAATGTACCAGATCACAGAGCTCATTTGTGGGTATTGAGCATCTCCATTCTATAAGCCTTAATGCTGCTCAACAGCATAGCAGAACTATGGGAAAATACTTCTACCTTACATATGATGAGAAAGGTTACAGATGCAAGTTTGGAGTCTACAACCTGCATCTGCTGACACCACCAGCCTTCTTTTCAAAGTGGTTGTCTCCAACCACGATGAAAGGAGAGCTGGTGCCAGTGTCAGCAGATGCTCAACACAAAGCAAAATTGTCAAGATCTTCAGGATCAAACAGAGAAGATGGAGGAGGAATACTGAAAGGATGAGAGTCAGGAGATTCAGTCATTGCTTCTCAGCAAAACCTTTGAGTCCTTATGGCCTTTGCTTTTTGCACCTTATCTAGGGAACCCTAAGCACTAAACCCTAAACCTGCATCCTTGGCCATTACCAGTTTTTGGTGTCCTACTGGGGTTTTTTTTTAGGGTTTCCCATTGTTGGGCATCAAAGGATCACCAGTCCTGATTCCAGTTAGTAAGAACTGGATCCAAACCAGATCCAAACTTGGTATGATTTTCTTAACCAAAGCCAGACCTATAATTTGCTCTTTTGAAGAACTGGACCTGGAATGAGATTACCAGTTCTGTTTCTGTGTGGAACCAGAACTATGATACATGATAAGGACTGGAACTTGGGCTAATCCTAGGTCCTCTTCATAAGAGCCTTGCTCACGGACCAGACGACTGGACCTGACTCTAAATCCCAAATCCTTATCCTTTCTATGAAATGGAATGCACCTTGAACATGCAGGTGAGAGACCCTTTAGCCTAACTTGGCATTTCATAAAGCTTGTGGTGGGTCTGTTTGGTCCTGACTTCTGTTCTAGAGTTCTAAACATGTTCAGGAATGCTATGCCGAGGTTGATTCACATTTATGACAATTTCTTTTGCATATGAACTTATCGAAATTTGTGACATATTTCTGTCTTCACCACATGTAGTAAGCATATTTGCATGGTTCTCCTCGGTGTAATGGAAGGTGGTACTAGACTTGTAGTGGTGTTAGCTCAAGTCAAGGTCATTCATTGGCCTCTGAGGGCCATTGAAGTAAGTTTTTCATCATTTTCAAACATAACCGAATTTCTTTTCAGTGGTGTCTTTTGCATACCCAATGTTATTCCTCGTCAAAGTCCTCGCAATTGTTTTGTTCCCCAGGGTGTCACAATTGCTTCTTGAAGTTATCTGATCATGGACCCCACAAGTTTGACAATGGGTGCTTGCAAAAATCACTTACGTCTTCTAGTGAAACATTTGTTTACTCGAATTTCAAGAGTTTAGGTGAAATTTCCAACAAGCTCTCAATAAATAGCATTTTGAGTTGTGTTCTCATAATTTGCCCAAAATGCTTGTTTTTGTTGATGTTAGTGTTCCTTATATGTTTGTTGTACACGCCATAGAAATCCATGACTTTATTCCCCCAAAACCAATTCTTCAAATTTTAAGAAATGTGTACAAAATTGTACTTTTTATACTTAAAGAAATAATCCCATGTGCATTCTTTTGCCAAAGCATATTAATTAATCTCCAATGAAGTTCTCATGGAAAACTGTGTAGGAGCCAAAATAGGCACATACTTCATAGCAACAACTTGTTAGTTCATTCTCTATGGAGCCATCAAGAGACCTCCAATTTGAATACATTATGATCTATATGTATCCTTTGACATCCACAACAATAATAAGAGATTAAAATGCAAGATTAAAGAAGATATATGAACGGGTCTAAACACCACTTCTTTCCGGTGTCTTTAGTTTCATTAATGGGTAAATTATGCTTTGTGCTGATGGGCTCTTTTTAATCAAGCATGGCCTCTTCCCCGGATGCAAAATTTGGTGCTTAGAATAATACAAGCCCTAAAATTCCCTCCTAAGGATTGTGGCATGCCACATAGGAACTTCTTTCAAGTGGAACTTGAGGAAGAACATGCGAAGACTTGTTCATTGTATTTGTGTGCACTTGCTTATATTAGCCAATTTGATGTTTTGTAGAGTACTATGTTGACAAAATTATAATTGGGGTTCTTTGATTTTTGTCTACATGTGAGGATATCTAAGTTATCTAAGGTGGCCAGCCATCTTTAAGTTGGATTTGCAAGTTGAACTTCGAAAATATTCATTTGTGTGAAAGGTGGAACTTGTGTGGCTGAAAACTAATCAATTGTGTTGTGTGCTCTATTTAATGTGGGTGTGGTACTAGTTATGGGATGAGAAGCATACAATTGAAGAACTCCTAGAGAGAATTGCAAAAGTATTAGGGACTATGGGGAGCCCAATTTGACTTATATAGATGTAGTAGGTTGCAAGGGACTAAATTGCAAAGTTTGCTGTAAAGATGACATGTGTTGTGAGGAACAATTATACTAATATGAGTAAGTTTGGGTTGAATTTAATTCACACTCAATGTGATTAAGGTTTCCAAAAAAAAATTATTTTTGAACAAGAGGTAGATCATGTTGTTTTTGTGTACAAAGGACTCATCTCTTTTTTTAAATTGATTATTTTGTTTAATACATAAAACATGACCCATTTTTCCACCGATTAAACTCAAGAAAGATCCTTCATGTTTGAACCACAAACCTTCCCCGCATGTGTGTGAGTGAGAGCCTTGAGGTATTGTCAAACTTAAAGAGCCTGTCTAGTCTTGAAGGAAACAAAAGTATAGCAGGATTCTTAAAACTTTATACTTTCAAATTCTTGTAAGTAGCCAAATTTGGCTGAATCCTCTTGTCGGATGATCACCAATATTGTTGTCACATCACCAAATTGGGAAAGAAAGAAAGTAAAAACAAAACAAAACAAAAAGACCGTACTATAGATAAGCTTAAATTTTTCTTTCGTTACTTTGGTTCAAACTTTGTGGAGTTTAATGTACTATTATTGTCTGTCTCATTGTATCATCTGTGGACTTCCATGACCAGATTTGCAAGCTTCGTGTGACTCCCCCTCATCATCCTGCAATGCAAATCTGATCATTTGATCCTGGCAACAAAAGTAAAAGTGGGAATTGCAGAAGCACCAACCTTTCTTTCTTTCTTTCTTTCTTTCTATTAAAGCAATGCCAAAGGATAGGGATGAATTTTGAGTGGTTCTCTTTTTTGGAAAAAGAAAAGAACTGACACCTGCGTAAGGGTTGGGTATGATCCACGGTTCTAAAAAAACTCAAAGAACCAGTCTAAGAATTTACACTAAACTCTCTGTTCTTATAGGAAAGCCGCTGGTTCTTTTGAAAATCTTGAAAACCTCACAACCGACAGTTATTTTACTCTGGAAAAACCCCATTTGAAACTTCTTCGAAAACCTCTGCAACTGGATGGAGGTTGTTATAACAAAAAATCAAAGAACCACCACCTCCAATTACACTGGCATGGACTATGGACTCCAGAGAGTAGTAGTAGTAGTAGCAGTAGTAGTACATAGTACCAAGACTTTTTTACATACAAATTTCTCTTTGTTGATTGTGTTGATTGTTTGTCAGTTGTCGTGGTGGTAACTTATTTTACATGCAATCTCTATTCGTTGCTTGTCGATTGTGTTGCGTTTTTGGGTTGGTGTGGTAACTTATTTTTGCAAATTTTCAGTGTCCTATCCTTCAAACATTGTTATATACTCAAAAGCAAAGTTAACATGCTAGCTACGAACTTTTTGAAGTACCAAAGTATTATATAGATAACTCACAAGCTTGTAACACGTTGTGTGTACTCCCGGGAATCATCATGAGGAAGATGATTCTGCCTACCACCTATTACATACAATCCACAGCAACAATATCATGGCAGTCCTTGCCACTAGCAAATACCACCAAATTGAGCATCATTATGGATTGGAACTCTCAACTCGTCGTATTAGAGCTTTGTTCACACACGTTGGTAGGTGGCAGGCCATGCTCAACAGGAGGATTGAATATTTTACTTTACTTGTTGGGTATGTAGGTTTAGGGTTTAGGGTTTAGGGTTTAGGAAATTGGGTATGACTCTGGAACTACTTACAACTGAAGGAAGGAGAACTATTAGTACTTAAAGTCCTTTTAAAGTCACCCTGTCTTTGGGACCTAGTTTTTTTGACCTTTGTTACTTGTTGTTTCATCCCCAATTTGAGTGTGCGAAACTGGGTGTACTGTACTGGTTACTGAAACTGGGTATCATCATCAGTTCACAAGATTTGCAAAAGATTTTATTCTGACAAGAGTTTTGATTTTTAATGAAAGAATATGAGCCACGAGTGAAGAAGGCATATGATGATATAGGTAAAAAGGCAAATCCTAAATTGGTGGTGAAACTCCTGTTGGTGACAAATACCAGTTTGGTCCCCTGTTTTTTTCATCCTCGATAATACTACTTTCATCCTGATTTTTTTTTAAATTTCATCCTCTAGTCTTGCCAAAACTGGAGTCCAATACCTCCAATTACATTCTGACACGTGCGTGCTTGCTTGAGTGTAGGTTTTGATGGGTAATATTTTTGGGCTTGGAACCAATGTGTGAGTGACAAGCTAGTAGAGACTTGGCTGTATTTTCAGACTGGTTTTTTTTTTTTTTAATTAATTTTTCTGTAAAAAGTGAAATAAAAAATAAAAAATGCTAAAGCAAAGTGATTTTTGAGATTTTTTTGACCACTAGAAATTGGAAAAATAAAATAAAATTAATCACCAGATTTCTATACATGGTTCAAATAGGTAGTCAAAAATATAAAACGATGTTTAAATTCTTTTTTCTTTCCTATCTCATTTATATAGCTAAATTTGGCTAAATCTTCCTATGGATGATTGCCACTTTAGCCACATCACAAAATTGACCCCCCCAAAAAAACACTCGTGATATAAGTGTCACCAAGGAGAGATTCCACCTTTCACCCTAAGCTTCTTAGGGTTAATTGTATGAAACCAAACATATAACATCACCTAGGAAATAGTCTACAAAATTCCTAACGAAGTGCCAAAATCTCTCATGAGTGCCAATTACATCAGCTAATTACATTTAACTCAAGGTTTGTCATAAATCATGACCCTTGTGACTACTTTACCCTAGGATCCATTTCATCGGTAAATAATTTTTAAAATAATGAAATTTGTTTTCACGGAAATAGGAAGTTGAGGTGTTGAAAACCATCATCATTATCACGAGCTAAAATCTGAATAATTTCACTCCTTGTAAGACAATATCATATTAATAGATCATGAAAAATTAAAATTTTCAAATTTATAAAAATAAATTAAATTATTTTTTGGAAAAAACATATATATTCATTTTGTCCATGTGAAAACTGGCCCTAGGGTGTAGTATATCTGAGTAGAAGAACAAGAGAGGCTCCATCCTAAAATAATATATTATATTGAAAATTGTATTATGAACTCATGAGATAAGAGTTTGTTGGCTGCATGAAGGATTTTGAAAATCTTTTTTTACATTTGTATTAAGATTTATTTTTTAAGACCTTCTTAAAATGCATTGTGCATAGTTAGAAATTCCAACCATAGTTCCATTTCTTTTTTTTAATCATAAAAATAAATATAAAGCTGTAAAGAACAATATTGTGTCAAAATTTAATCCAAAGTTTTCCAAAAAAAAGTGTAAACAATTTTTCATAATGTGCGCAAGGTAAAACTAGATACTTAGATGTTTGAAACAAACATTAGTAATGAATGGATATTATTTAAATGAAAAGAGTTGGTAAAATTACCCACTTAATTTTTAGTCTCATTTCACTTTCAAGTTTAAAAATTTGATATATCTTGTAATTTTTGTTGTCACATTTTGGCTTTAATAATTTTCTATGAAAGGTGGTTTGTTGTTGTGCTTGATGGGTGTACATGTGAATAATAACTTTATCTAATTGAACATCATGTTTTACGAAAAATCATTGTTTAGGAATTTGGTTGTTTAGTTTCTTTTAGAGTACATTCACTATATGATGATTGAACTTTGTCATTTATGGAAGATTCATCTAATCTTTTACTATATATTTCATGTGATTTGTGATTTTGTTCTTTTAATCTTTGAAAACATGTTAATTAATTTTGATAATTTTTCAAAATAAGTAAGATTTGGACAAGCATTTAATAGTTCAATATTATTGTCATAAAGTGCCCAATCAAAAAACTTGTCCTTTAATGTGTTGTATTAAGGTCTACAATTAAATCTTGGAAATATTCCATTTGAACTTTAGGTATTGTTTGAACTTTGGTTTCAAACATTAAGGTGGATGGATTAGACAAAAGCTCATAATTGATAAGAAAATTTGTATTATTTCTCATTTTTTTTGTAAATATTGAATACGATTTTTTTTTTAAAAATTTAGTAATATTTGTATTGTAAGAAGTGTTGAACAAGGAAACAACATATTGCAATTGTAAATCCCAACTACTATTCAAAATTTTCATTAATGTAGAGTCAAGTTTTTCATTCAAATAAAAACTCATAATTAGTCGTGATAATTGAATTTGAAGTTTTTGCTTCATTAATTCCAAAAATGATGGAAAATGATCCAAATATATGAATTTTGGGATCATTTGCTTGAAAAATAAGTGAAAACCGAGGTCCAAGATAGACCATTAACTTATTCAATTGGTTCAAAATGTTGAAAGTTATAAGCTGTATATGTAATGAAATAGATTGAAAATCCATTCCACATTAAAACATAATGCATTTTGATATTTTATTCTAGATGTAAATTGGTTTTTCTAAATATTCAACTATCCTATTGCAATGAAATCTCCCGACAAACCTCCCATTGTAGCACATAATGCCATTTTTGTCATGTATTAATGTTCATTTGTCACCATATCTTGATGTAAATCCAATAGAAAACTAAGATTTAATTTTCGAACCCGACATTGTTGGGCTTTTTTTATATTCAATAATAAACATTCACTTAAATATGTCATGTTATTTGGCTTCAATTGAAAAGATGACAAATGATTATCCAATAAATAATATATATAATTTTTAAAAAAAATTATTTCATATTTTATGTTGACACCAAATGAAAACCATATGAATGTAATACATGTTCAAATGATGAATCAACAATATTTGATAAAGTTGTTCCCATAATTATGACTTTTAATTTTATCCAAATATATACATAATAAAAATCGCTTTCCTCAGACATATTCATTCAAAATGACATGTAATCAATGATTCATTAGAAAACAATTTACATTGAATTATTTTTTAATTATTTAGATTGAAAAATATTTATAATTAAAGGAAATGCTTACATTGGAATATATATATATATATGATTATATTGAAAAATTACTTGTATTAAAAAATTGATTGTACCAAAAACTGCTTAGATTCAAAATTTGATTAGATGAAAAAATTGATTTTACTTAAAAATTGTTTAGATTCAAAAATTGATTGCATGGAAAAACCGTTTATATTGAAAAACTATTTGGATTCAAAAATTGATTGCATGGAAAAACTGCTTGTATTGAAAAACTATTTGGATTCGAAAAATTAATTTGATCGAAAAAATGCTTGAATTCAAAACTTGATTGAATGGAAAAACTATTTGCACTAAAAAACTATTTAGATTCAAAAATCATTTAGATGGAAAAACTACTTGTACTAAAAAACTATTTAAATTCAAAAATTGATTAGATGGAAAAATTGTTTGCTTTGAAAAATTGCTTGGATTGAAAAATTGAGGGCATGGAAAATTTGTTTATATTGAAAAATTTCTTGAAATTCAAAAATTAATTGGATGGAAAAACTGCTTACACTAACTAACTAGATTCAAAATTTGATTGAATGGAAAAACTCCTTGTACTGAAAAACTATTTGGATTCAAAAATTGATTGTATTGAAAAAAAATTTATTTAAACCTGATTTATGAACCTTTAATTTTGAATGATAAGCATTATGATGAACATCACCCATTGAAAAAATGATGACATTTGCTACATGAAATTTTTCACACATTTTTTTTATTTAACTCTAAAAGTGATTGTGGTTAGAACAACAAATCACAATGCAAATATGCATAGGCTAGATTTTCCATGCTTCTATTTGCAATTTGATCAAAGGTGTCATACCCATTGAACATTTTTGCCTTAAATGCAACATTTCTAACTCCAAAATCCAAATCATCCACTACAACAACTAATTGAGCGTCTTTCACTAGAACAATAGCCATTGTGTAAGAAAGAAAATGAAACTTACCAAAATGAATTTGACAACCAACAAAAAAAAAAAAAAAAAAAAGAAAATTAAAAAAAAAAAAATTAAAAAAAAAAAAAATTAAAAAAAAAAAAAATTGAAAAAAAAAAAAAAAAAAAATGAAACTTAATAAACACACATTTACAAAAGCACATATTTGAAAAAACTCAAGCTTGCAAAAAACATCAATACAAAGTGAAAATTTAAAGTCAAACACAATGTTCATGTTAGTTAAAATGAAAGATAACAAACATACAATGTAATCTTTATTATGGGACAAAAAATCTTGACTAAAACCTTAAACCTAACCTAAACCTTTTACTAATTTTCTTTGGCTTTAACTAATTCTAACTACATGGTTGATTGCAATTTAACAATAAAAAGTGATTTTTGTGGTTCGAAAATTGAGTTATAGTCTAATAATGAACAGAGTATCCTATGAATTTCAATTATGCAATCCATGGGTACATCGAAAGCCTAATTGTTTCAACTCGGATTTGAAATACAACACTTTAACCCTAAACTTTTTTCCATTGCTTAAACCATTATTTTTATTTTCACTTCAATATATATCTATTTGGTATATGTATATATAGGTAAACATCAATTTTTTGGTCATTTGCATGAAAATTTGGCTACACAAAAAGTTAAAATTGAGTTGTTTTTCAATTTCTTGTTAAGAGTATTCAATGTTTGATGCCACCAAAAAATGACATTGATTTTTTTAAAATATTTTTCTTGGGAAAACAGCCTTGTTAAGTGACCATATTATGAGAAAAGAAAAAAGAAAGGGGGAGAAAAAGGGAATACACCCCCGTTTTTTTTTCCCCACCCAAGAAATAACTCCTTGAAAAAATTAGCTCTTTACTCCTCCCAATACCACTTAATAAAACTCCTTTATTTTTCAAGTTCACTAAAACCTCACATCTAAAAAAAAAAACAAACCCTTTGAGAGATGGAAAAAAAATTCAAATATTTAAACCCTTATGTTTAAATTCTCACCCAACTTTTTTTTTTTAAAAAAAAAACTGACACCTAAACTTATCCATTCAGCCTACATTTGATTCTCTGGCCACTATACCCTCCCTCAAAAGGTGTTCCCACAATGTCTCTGTAGGACAGAGCCAATATAAGAAGACCTTGTATTGGGTCATGGCCTGCCAAGGCAAAAAGGACACTCTTGTTGACATGAGCATGATGCAACAATTGATAGTGTTACATGGATGCTACTTTACTTGAACCCATTGAGACATGATAAAGCCTGTTACCTGCCCCCAACTACAACTAAGTTCTTAAATGATTGAGAGAGGTTGTCTAGTAGCCTATCACTGGAGAAAGGAAAGGCAATTTTGTACTTATTGTTGTGTGTGTAAAAGCAAGCCTTTTGCTGCTGCTCACCTTTTATTGGCCTTGCCTACCCAAAGGCAAGAATCTTGTGTTTAGATATTCATTATGGAGTACATACTAGCTTAAGGGATAATAGGTCTATTTTTATATGAGGATTTTTGAAAGATGATATTTTTTGGCTTGTGTTGAAACTTGAGATTAAGTTATATAACAGAGTTATACAAACTATCTTGAAGGATTTTGGTTTCTTTTAGAGGATTTCTTGAAGACTATATTTTGGCACCGTGAAATATTTGAGTTTTTATAACTCTTCTTTTGCCTTAAGATGCATGCTTTTTAAATGTTAAATGACAAGGCTACAATGTGACACACCCCTTGTTAAGTGTTAGAGGAGCTAGTCCCATTTACATTGTGCATTATATATATATATATAGGCTATTGGGTAGTAGTAGTTCTGATTTTGTGAAACATTTTCGAGGCTAATTTTCCATGCAATTGAATAAAAAAACCATTTTCTAGTTTTTAAAATGTTGATTATTACCAAACTTTTTACAAATGGCAAAAACTTTGATTAACTATGGCAAAGCAAAGCTGCATGGGATAAACAAGTACATGAAGTTGAGTAGGCTATCTCCGATCCACGAGCAAAAATACATGGCACAATTTGATAGATGTTGGGGAAGGACTCGAATCATTTTGTGTTAGGTTTGGTACGGTTTAAGTGACGACATGATGAGCCTCGACGAGGTTTCATTAGTTGAGTCTTTCCTTGAGCTCCATGTAGGATGGATGGTGTTTGGACAAAAGGCACTATTTTCATTGTATTCCTATCCCATAGCTAACTACTATGGTGACCATGTACTACTTTCCATCCACATGTATCTATCTACCTAGTCACAACCAAATTGCCTTACCTACTTACCTACCTACCTACCTACATAATGATCACTTACCTTCCTCACCTACTAGCCTACGATACTTACCCACTCACATTGGTAGTCACATAGGTAATGTGAGGAGTAGGATGGTTTACAAGATGACTTACCAAGGTTCCGCCTTGTACTACCTATGTACTAACCCATCCACATGCATCTACCTATTGAGTAGCCACCAATTGCCTTACCTAATTGCATACCTACATAGTAACCACTTACCTTCTCTACCTACTTACCTATGACAATTAGGATGGGTTTCGAATCCGTAGTGCATTGGTGGGTGTTGGGTCACATAATCTAGTGTTATAAAAAGGTAATAAGCACAAAAATTTACACCAAGGTAGGAATTGGAGACAAGACATTGGAATTTGGCATGCAAAATAGAGTTTTGTATGTGCATATCATTTGTAGTAGTGACTTGCAAAGTATGTTTTGGATGAAGTATACTCCAATTTATGTTGGTTTTGGAATAAAAAATTAGCTTTGAGCCAATATATGTGCATAGGAGCCAATGCTTGCAAAAAACTACATAATAAAATAATATTTTTTAATTTGTCAAATAATATGATTGATCCAATTGATTTTATTCGAATAGTCTTCCACTTTATGTTGTCTTAATTTTCATGTTTACAAGTTGAGATTGAGAAATAGTTGATAAGCCATTTTGGGGGTGATAAACATTGTTGAAGGCCCAAATAAAAGGTATGGTGTGTTGATGCATATTTTACCTAAATGCTTCGATAAGAGAGGCCTTCTCTTGCACATTATCGAAGTGCTCCCATAATGTGTAAGAGAAGGCCTCTCTACCCACAAAGAACTTGGACAATTGCCCTTGTTACCAAGGATGGAATCCAATTATGACTAAAGAGGATGGCCAAATATATATGTATGGCAAAAACTAAAAAGTACATCATGAAATGAATATCGGGGTGGTGTTGGATAGTTCTTTAATTTTATAAAGAACCTTTGGTTCCAATTAATAGAAAATAAATTTAAAATTATTTTTATTTATGTTTCAAACATCCATGGAACCGGATCACCTTCAACATGTGAACCCTCCCACTAAAAAATGCACCAATGAGGTTGGTGGGGTTAGAGGTGGGTAGCAATGCACTACCTTTGAAAGCTCATTTATGAGCTACCCAAAAAGTTTTAAAATTGGGTTTTTTAAAAAAAATTTACCCATTCTCACAATTATTGACATTCGTATTCCAAAAATTTCAAGGCTTCATTTTTACATTGAAGAACCATATTTTCACTAGATTATTTTTTTAATACTTGAATTGGTCATTACAATTGTCATATATTGTGATGCATGCATGAACACCATGTTCGAAATAGTGTTGGCTGGTTCTTTAAATTTTGAAGAACAATTACGTTCAATAATTCTTTGATTACTCACATATGAAATAACCTTATTATTATTTTTTAAATTATTTTAAATTTAGGTCAATTCTTTTTTTAATTCTTTAAATTACTAATAAGAGCAATGGGTCATATGTTGTCAATATTTTAACTATAAAGCATGAAAAGGGAGAGCAAGTTAAAAGAGTGTTTCAAGATTCAAACAAATTTT
>Ga0209611_10007471_pt1 | contig 17496 bp, 6 predicted proteins | sample S1TSphgellanicum_3_FD_187693 | JGI IMG/M metagenome (GOLD analysis project Ga0209611, IMG submission 187693) | Host-associated microbial communities from peat moss isolated from Minnesota, USA - S1T2_Fc - Sphagnum magellanicum MG (SPAdes) (version 2) | ecosystem: Host-associated > Plants > Peat...
TCCTGGTGCAGGGACTGACTTTTGACTAGCATGTGACAAAATCATATCCATATGTCCCAATCCCATATGGATATATGGGACATATTCCAGGTATTCAAACTGTTACAAAACTGGAACAAGGCTAGTAGTAGCTCAGGTCCCTAGCAGGCTGGTAGGGGTACAAGGCTGGTATTGCCTCAAGTCGTATGAGCCTGGTAGGGTCCTTCAATACCATTGCATAGATCAGACTATATACCATGGGCAGGCATATATTCCAGACCAACGATGGATAATTCTTGTAATCATATATTTGACTTCTTAACACAAGCTTTGAGCATCTTATAATTGTGTTCTTCATTCCCTAGATGGAAGGGCCCTGGGGAGGGCGAGGGGGTCTACAATTTGTTTGTCTTACCCCCATGTCCATCACAAGTATTGTGATACATTACGGAAGTGGTGAAAGACCGCTTATTTGGTCTCTCCAGATCGGGTATGAACACAATGGCTATAGAGCTACATCAACACATGGTGGGAGAAGCCCATTTGGCACTAAGATAGAAGAGGTTTGCCTCCAATTTCACTCTTTTCTTTGCAAGAATTGGAATTTGGATTGCAAATGTGAATTTGTCACCTAATTTGTATTTCCAACTTGCACTTGTTTATAGACTTATCCAGAGATCTTGTTTTTGCAGTTTTCTCTTCAACCACATGAGTTCTTAACACAAGTTGAAGGATATGAAGGAACAATCCATTATTGGTATCGAACCCATGAACGAGTTCGAGGGGTATCAGCAATAACATTTCATACCAACCTCAAAACTTATGGGCCATATGGTGGGGGAAAGGAACCAAATTTCACCCACTTCCAAAGTTCTGTTGGTAGAATTGTTGGGTTTTTTGGATCTTCTGGTCTAGTTGTGGATTCAATTGGAGTTTTCGTGACTCATGACCTTTAAATCTTTGATGGAGAAACATTTTCAGATTTTTTGGGGGAAATTTGGTTTCATTAATGATGGCTTTGGTTGGGTAATTTTATGGTCTTAGGTTTAAGATTCTGAAACTATATCTAGGGACTAGTATTTAGGAAAGATTTCATGTTGCCTCCTATTATACCACTCAATTGTTGCCAACATCTAGGTTTGTTTTTATTTTAGATGATTTGGAGTTTTTTTTCTAAATTATTAATCAATGGCCAATGCACATTTTTTCATAAAATATTGTTTGTACTTGAGTGAAGCTTGGAAAAGTAATTATCAAGATGCATACCAAAAGTTCTAAGATCAAGGTTGCTTTTAAGAACTTGCATGTTTTATGTGTTGTCAAATTCATTCTTGGGTTGCTTTATATCTTTCCTGTGCTTGACTATGTCCATGCACTAATCAAAATTGCACAAAGTCGAAATGTTTTTGTGTGTGATTTTGGAGAGCATCGAGTTGGCCCGACAAGAATCATATCAACTTTATAATGATCCTTTCATCAATTATGAAGATTTAAAGTGGTCATGCTTCTTTCACCTAAATGAGATTTTAATTGCTTAACCACGAATGCTATTGCACGTAAATAATTGACAATACAATTAATGATTAGCTCTTCATCAAAAAAAAAAAGGGATTCGAACCCTTACTTATGGTTTTAGGTGATTTTTGATGATTTCAATTTCATTGAAGTTTTAACCAATGAAAGCCTTCCCTTGAGCTAATTTTCAAATCTAAGTGGCAAAGAGTATATATTGTCTATCTTGCATTCTCATTTGTTGACGATAAATACCTTTTTTGCTAGTCTCATCTTGGTGGTGCTGAAAAAAAACTTGTCGCTAAGGATGTCAAGTTAACTAGGTTATTAGCAAAATTAAAGAAGAATGTGAAGGTGTAATTCAAGGACTTATTGAAGAGCTAGATTGTTGTTTCCCAAAACATGAAGTAATGATAGCCTTGGGCGTGGCGTATTCACATTTATGGGCTACAAATCACTACTACAATTCATGGTTTTTTCAATTGGGTTTTCTAGTCAAAAAATATCCAAAAGTGACAAGTGTAAAAAAACCACCTTGTCAATATGGACAAGTCATTTTAGCCATGTCTCGTGTGACTAGGCAATCAAATTGGACCTTGTCATTTTGACTAGTAGCATGACTGATGAAATGACTAACTATTCGATTAGTAGATAGTGGACCATTTGACTAGGTCAATTTTATACCTAAATTAAAATCAATTTTTGGATTATTATTTTAAAAATAATAGGTAGGTAGGTAATAAATAAGTTTATGTAGCTTGAAAAAAAACATTAACCTATTTAACCTAACTTACATACCTAACCTAACCTCACTAAATTACTTTAGTCTAACCCACCTACCCTAGCATTCTAAACATGCACATAAGTTGTAAATATAAAAAATTGAACCCCAAACTTTCACAATGTAAACCAAGTGTTTACCAATGGACTACACCATCAACGGTGTTCAACTTTTATCAAGTTTTTTATTTCACATGTTTATTTCACATCATTTAACATAATGGCTAAACCTAGGTGACAATTAATGGCTAAATTCAATGATTTAAAATAATGGTTAAACTGAATGGCTAAACCTAATGGTTAAACTCAACGATTTAAACTAATGGTTAGACTTAACAACTTAAACTAATGGCTAAAATTAATCGTTAAATTCATTGACTTAAATTAATGGTTAAACCTAATGGAAAAATTCAATAACTTAAACTAATGGCTAAAATTAGTGGTTAAATTCATTGACTTAAATTAATGGTTACACCTAATGGCTAAACTCAACAACTTAAACTAATGGCTAAACATAATGATTAAAAATTAATTAAATTTAATGGCTAAACATAGTGGTTAAACCTAATTGATAAACCTAATGGTTAAATTTCATGGCTAAACATAGTGGTTAAACCTAATTGATAAACCTAATGGCTAAATTTCATGGCTAAACATAGTGGCCAACTTCATCAATAAACCTAATGGCTAAACATATTTCATGGCTAAACCTTGTGGCAAAATCTAATGGCTAAACATAATGACTAAACCTTGATTAAACATAGTGTTTAAATTTAGGCTAAACCTAAGTTAAACCTAATGGGTAACTCTAGTGGTTAAACATTTTGGATAAACCTATATTATACCTAGTGGCTATACTTAATGGCTAAATTTAAGCTATACCTATTGGCAAAATTTAATGTTTCAACATAGGCTAAACCTAGTGCCAAATTTAATGGTTAATCATAATGATTAAATTGAATGGCTAAATTTTAAATAAACTGAATGGCTAAAACTTGGGTAAACCTAATGGCTACACCTAATGGTTAAAATTAGGTAGGTAAATGGGTGGATAGGGAAATAAATAATATGTTGGTAGGTGGGTAAATAAATAGGTAGGTTACATGAAAGTGAAAAATATAGGTAGGTATGTCGATAGGTAGGTGAAAAAGTATAGGTAGGTAGGTATGTAAATAAAAGGTAGGTGAATGGGTAATAGGTAGGTAAGTAACTAATTAAGTAAATAGGTGGATGAGTAGGTAGGAGGTAAATTCATAAAGTAGTAGACCATGTTGTATTTGACTAAAGATCGTTGGCTATTTTGACTAAAAACCATTGGTCATTTTGATTAAATGTTTAATTTGATTAAAAACCATTGGCCATTTTGACTAAGGTTATACAACTTGATTATGTGTATTTAATCAAATGAACCATTATAGTCAAGTTGATCAATCAACAAATACATGTGTCATTCAAACCCTTAGCCTTTAATCAAAATGTGCATGTCCATTAATCAAAATGACAAGTTAGTCACCTTTTTAAAGGTTGGGGTGCAAATCCTCTTCAAAGCTCAAACTATTTAGGATTTAATTTCCAATTTTTTCTACTAGATTATTTCATGATCAATTTGCTATTGTTTATATACAATTGTTTAGGGGTCAAAGCAAGATAAAATAGATGGAAAAAGTAGACGTTTACACTTCAACCTTGCACCACTCATATAACTATCATAAAGTAACATCAAATTAGGTGAAAGTATGTGTCAAGTAGCATTAATTTGTTGTGTAAATTTTATAACAATCTAATTCTGAAAAAATAAAAATCAAATGAATTTTAAAAGTAAATAAAAAGTACATTAAAGAAACTAATTGAAAAATATGTGTTTGAACCTATTATGTTTGAAAAATATGTTCCAGGTTAAAAATTTAATGAAATTGATATGTAATAAATAGGAAATGAATATCAACATATGTTTTAGTAAGTTATCAAAATATATATATATTTCATTTTTGTAAGAACCTATTTGACACCTACGTGAAACCAAAAGTCCACATGGAAAAGTAGACATCAAAAGCTACTTGTATTTTTAAAAACCTACTTAAAACCTATTTTTACAATTTGAAATATGAAAATTAATGCACATTAGTGTAATTTATTTTTTTTAATCATTAAAATGAAAACATTCAATGTTTCACAATTCTATAATGGGTTTTGTTGTTATTTTTAATCTACTTGTTTCAGTTTTGACAAGGTAATCAAGTTGTTCATTTTATTTTGCTTACACCCTAAGTCTTCTTGATGATTGTAGCTTTATAAACACAATGTTATGATTATATCTATTAAAACATAACACTTTGTCATAAAGATGAAAATCATTTTTGTTCAAAGATGATGAATAATAACTCGATCAATAATAACATGATTATTGATCAATTGTATAATAATTTGAAAGGAAAAGAATGAGGACAAGTCAAATAAGCATAAGCTATTATTTGATTTTAAAGATCCAACATCCTAATGGACATCATTGTATGATCTTGGTAATGCACATGAAATCTAGTACACTAATACTTCTACATTTGCAACTGGAGTGTGCAAAGCCCTTGAACAATTTAAGGTTAATAGATTTCATCATAAATTGTAAACAAATTAGCCAAAAAACTAAGACCTTTATATTATAAGCATTTAAAATAATTGTAAAAAGTTACATATGAAGTTATATTTGATGGCATTGAATTTGAGCCACAACTCCACTAAACATGGTTCAAAACTTAAATAAACCAAAATTAACAATATGGAAACTTATGAAAACCAATGTTGCATTTTGCACAACACATAATAGAAAAAAATCACCATAATGTCCTAGATTGTATTAAAGCAAAAGTGGAAAATGTGACACTTATACATCTTGGTGAGTTTGTGAATTTCTTATGAAATAATCATTTGCACATAATGAAAAATAATGTTTCAAAACCATCGTCATTTGACATTGATCTATAAACATAGATAATAGAAAGATACATAACTTTAATGCTGCGAGTAGAATCTAAACCAAGTTGTCAAACCTTAAACAACTTCACAACATTCGCAAAGAATGTCAAAAGATTATTTGCAAGCAAAAAAAACATCTAAATGGACATCTACCATGGAAGGCAATATTTTTTATTCCATTTTCTTTGGAAAAACACCGCCTTGATACAAAACAAGATAGAAAAAGCACCCTTAAATTCTAATTTATAGATAAAATGCAATCACATATACTTAAAATAACTCATAAAGTGATGTTCTAGAGTCAAAAACCACAATCCCTTGGGCTTCTGCAACTCTTGCAAGAGTTACAATCATAGTACATAAAAAAGTTAAATCTACAAAAGTGAAAAAAAAAATAAAATCTTAAATAACTTATAGGGAATTCAAACCCCAACCTTAGAAAAAGGTTCTACCCATTGCAATTAAAGCCTTACCTACACCCCAAACCCAATTATAAACAAAATCAATGCAAGTTGAAAAATAAATGAACCGAAGAGTTACCTAAATTCATGAGCATGTAATTAGAAGTCACCATTATGGATCAAGTGAGATTTTGATGTTAAATAACATATGTATGCCAATTGCCATCTAAAAAATAGACCTATCAAAGATGAATGATTTCTTTCATTGTTGTGATTTGCCATATGAGGCTCAATAGAAACCGTAATACATAATAGGTGGGTGCATGTAGGTTAGGGTGGACCACTTTTGGTGTCACAATGGTAGTTTTTCTTGTAATGGGTGATTCCAATTGCTACATGCTATTATATGTGTTAGGAATTGTCAATAGATATTCATTTTAAATTATATACTTGAATATATACACATGTAATTCATTGTAAGTGCAAAATGACTAAACCACCCTAGTTCACATACACCTTGGCAAATACGCCAAAACATGGCAAATATGTTTAGACTTATGACTAGATTTGTAGTTGTAAATGCCACACATGATTATATAACTAGTGGATGACTTGTTTATCCATTAAACATTTTTTTAAAAGTCGTCCTTAATTATAAAAGCCATTGGTAATCATGATTGTAAACATATATGCCATATTCTTTAAACAATTAAAAAGGTGCAACAAATAGGAAAATGCCATGTGGTAATTGATATTTATTTTATATGATAAGTTTGAAGGGCTATTGTTTAAACCCTAAAGCCCAAACCCTAAACCTTAAACCCTAAATCTTAAATTGTAAACCCTCAAAACCTAAAATCTAAAGCCCAAACCTTAAACCTGAAACCCTAAAGCTCAAATTATAATTGACCATTAATGTTTTACTATCTCAATTACATTTAAACATAGTAAAATAATTTGTTATGAAATATTCATTAGTCATTCATGAATTTAAAGGTATTTTTTTCAAATTAATTTGGTATAATTTATATGATCATTATTCATAAATAATAATAGATAACTATAATGTTGATTATTTTCTAGGTAATAATTGATCAATAATAAATCTATTATTTGAGATAATTAATATACTTACAAGTGCCTACCCTTTTTTTCCCTTAAGATTTTACTCAAAGAAATGATATTCAAAATTCAAAAGTTGCATATTAAGTAATTATGCAGGTTTGCAATCTGGAAGACACATAATCCAATGTTTTCTCTCGTTGAATTTCACTAAACCCAAATATAATGAAGGATGGTTATAATGTTTTCAAGCCAAACATAGTTGTTAATTATATGTTATAATTTTTTTGTTATTAATAAAAAGAAAAAAAATCCAATATAATTATGCAATATTAACTATTACTTCCAACTATTAGGATTTAGGGTATCTTCATACATGGTGTAGAGTTGTGTTTTGAATGTACTCGTCCATCATTATTCCTGAAGTGGAAGCCCCATTCTTTGCATTAAAAGTTATGAGAAAGGTGGGAGTTCTAACCACAAATCATTTTTGAGTGTCTTTTCGCAATGAAGATATTCTTCAAGTGAAAAAAATAGGATTGGGTTGAGTTTGTGAGTTTTCCTTTAGGTTGCATGAACCTCATACAAAAGTTTTCAAAGGAGGAGGGCAACAGGTGTTTGGAATTCCACAAAAAACACCAAAAACAACAACAACAAGGAGCGACTAATGGTTTATGCTTTTCGGCTTGCATCACACCATCGAACCAATAAATATGTCTACAGATTTGTTGCTCAACATTTCTAAATTGCCACTCTCAACAATCAAGTAATCACTATTCAAGTTCCATTCTTCCTAAAAACATATCTTTTTTTTTTCATTGTGCAAAGTTGATCTCTGTTTCCCTCTATCTTCCTTCCATGCTTACTTTTTTTTGGATTCCTTTTTTAATGCAAATGAAGTGCTGCTTCCATCATATTAACCTTTTCATTGCTTTTGCTCATGTTGAAAACCTTCTTCAATTTGAAGGTCACACAAAACCTAACAATAAACAACAAAAAGAGGCAATGCAGATTCCTAATCTCCACGTTTTCATTTGGGGATTAAGTAATAATTTGCCACAAGAGTACTCCTAAATGGTATGTCATTTTCCAGATTCATCATTCCAATTCTTCAAGAGTCACACAATTCTCAACCTTTTACACATAATTCTCATGAATTAAGGCTTCCTGCATATCCTTGATAACACACTTCCTAAATTAGGGTTACTATGTAATTATAGTATGTTAAACACATTTTGTCAATTTTCTATTAGGGAGAAAGAACATTCGAGTTTAAAATGCGTAAGGGTTTAAAATTCTATTCCTTAGGACTTACATATGATTCCTTCACAATATATCAAATGTAGTTTCATTATAATACCTAGTATGATGTGGCCCCCATACTCCTTAATAGACCCAAATGTGGGTGCTAGAATGAAACAATGGAAAAAGAAGAGAGTTGGGGCACGTTCCCTAACTTGTAACATTTTGGGGGTAAGAAGGAGTGTTGGAGTTCTAGGAAGGGACTAGGATGAACTCACAAGCAAGAGTTCAAAGTGAGATCAACCAACATAATCAAAAAAATAATGCGATTAGTGCAAGTTGAATGGAAGTGGTGTGGTAAACTTAGTAGGGACAACTTTAGACATAAGCTTTACACAACCCATAACCTTTGGGAAAAGGCACCACTCCTCTCCCAATAGTATATTTGTGCCTCTCCACAAGGACTACATCCAAATGTCACTTTTCCCTGGGATTCCCAAATGGGAGTCCTAAAACTAGGACCTTTATTGTCCCAAAACTTTGGATGCTCATATCTTTCTCAAATCAAATCTACTTTGGAAATTCAAGGGGCAATATCTTATAGACTTCAAAAAAATCTTTTCAACAATGTATAACACACCCCAATCGGAACTCATTTGACCCCTTACTTTCAATGGGTTTATAGTTAAGAGTCAAATTTGGAATTTGATTCTCACCTTTTCTTTTGATCATAATTCATGTAAATTAGGTCTAAATGAACAACATAAGGGCACTTTAAGCATCTATATTTCAACACCTTTCTAATGGTGTCTTGGGGCTTGATTTGGTGCTTGTTTGCCTTTCCAACCAAGACTTTGAACATTCGCGACTCCCACATGAGTGTAACTCCCAAAGTGGGAATGCACTTAGAAGTCATTGGGCTCCATCCCTTGCATTCCCCCCCATTTGTGAAAGTGTGTTTCACATCTAAACACACTCTTTTGGCTTCATGGGCCTTTACACTTGATACTTAGTCGCGAACCCAATATTAGGGTTGTAACATAGTAGTTTGTGAATTCATGTTTTGACCAAAAAGCAATGGAACCAACCACATGTAATGGATTGAATACATATTTTGATTGTGTAACCAAATTCAAATCCACACAAGGTACGTACAGCTTGAAGCATTTGGAACCAATAGGTAGTTTACTATAAAAATTAAACAAGCATACAACAAACAACATACATCTGCACATGTTTTCATTTGTGGAGTTTAGATGCCAATGTTTATTTGCTAGGTCAAAGGCACAAATATTTTATAATTTTTCAGAACATCATATCATCTTAAATACGGGAAACTAGCTTGTTATGTCCTATTGAGGTTGTGTTCTCAAGATAATAAGTTTTATCTCTTTTCATTAAATAGACTAGAATTCATTTTCAAAACCTATTGATGAGGTTTCTTGTGTGTTTCATACGTTCTATATAATTCTCTTTTCATTTTACTACTACGTCTCAGTATATGTAATGGTTTTTTTAGCATCAATTGCATTCCCAAGCTATTGGGAATATCCAATGAATATTAAACATGCATAACATATTATGAGCGGTGGATATAATCTATTTGCTAACTAGAGAATCAATGTAGTATATATTGTGGTCTAAAATTGAAAAAAATGCAAATAATAACCATATAATGCATAAAGCCTAAATAAAGGAAAGTAGCCTGCCACTAAAAACCTAGTGTTTTTGGCCATTAATAATGGTAAGAGAAACACTTAGTAGCCACTAGGTATTTCTAGCCATTCATTTTGGCAATAAAGACCTACCAATGTTTCTGGTAGTAAAAGATGATGGGACATTGGGCATAGAAACACATGGCGGCCATTAGGCCATTTGCATAGGGATATTAGGCACAAAAGTGCTTGGCTATCGCTAGGTGTTTCTATCTAGGGATATTGGGCGTAGAAACTCCTTATGGCTACTAGGCATTTTTTTGCATGGATATTGGCGTAAGAACGCCTAGCGACCACCAAGCATTTCTCCGCATGGATATTGAACGCAGAAACTTTTAGCAGTCATTAGGCAATTATGTGTAGGGATATTGGGTGCAAAAACCCCTAATGGCCATTAGGCATTTCTTTGCACAAATATTGGTTTCTAAAATTCCTAGCAACATTAGGTGTCTTTACGCAAAGATATTAAACAAAGAAATGCTTGGTGGCCATTAGGCGTTTCTCCGTAGGGATATTAGGAACAAAAATACCTGGTAGCCACCAAGCAGTTTTGCACATGGATTTTTACCAGAAAGCCTTTGGCAGCCACCAAATGTTTGTACGTAGGGATATTCAACACGAAAATGCCTAACGGCTATTAGGCATTTTTACACCCAATATCCCTATGGAGAAATGTTTAGTGGTTGCCAAACGCTTATGTATAAAGATGTTGGACGAAGAAACACTTGGCGGTTGTGAAACATTTTTTCATAGGTATGTTGGCCATCGAAACACCTAGCGTTGCCAAGAGTTTCTTCCCAAGCATGTTTGTTGGGGAGATGCCTAATGGCCACCAAATGTTTTTACTAAGGGATATTACGCACAAAAACATTTGGCGGTGACCAAACATTTTTGCCTAAGCATGTTTATTAAAGAAATGCCTAGCGGCCACGAGGTAATTGATTCTAGGGGTGGTCAGAGGAGAAACTCTTGGTGACTGTTAGGCAATTCATTTTATAAATGGTTAATAGAAAGGTGCATGGTGGCTATTAGGCATTTCAGTCCAAGGATGCTTGCTAAAGAAACACCTGACAACTGTTAAGCATTTTGATCCAATGCTCTTTTTTGTAGAAACACCTAGTGATCATTAGAAGTTATAGTCCAAGGTTAGTTGTTTAAAAAGCACCTTGCGGTTGTTAGGCATCTCAATCGAGGGATGTTTGTTGGAAAAACGTTTGGCAACCACTAGGCATTTTAATCCATGGGTGTTCTTCAGAGAGAAACCAAGTGGCCACCATGAGTTTCAATCCACAAATCTTTTGTGGAGAAATGCTTAGCAATCGCAATGCGTTGAAGTCTAGTTATGCTTTCTAAAAAACCACTAGGCGATTGGATCTAGGTATATTTGGACCACCATTGTTATTGGGTTGAAAAACGTGAGATGATTTCGAGAGAAACGCCATTCAAGGTTTCTCAAAAATATATGGCATAAACATTCATGATGAAAATGAAGAATTTTTGCCCAAGGATAATAATTGGAGAAACCCCAAGATGTTGCCAAAGGTTTGTTGACAAACATATAGGTGGGTCACAAGGTACTTTTTGCCTTAATTTCTATTTGCGAATGGATGGGTTGGAAAATAGATGTGATGGTTAATGTTTAAATTTTCTAATGTTGCATTTCGTTTGTTTTTGGTTTAATAGGATATGGATGAGGGATTCATGTTTAGTAGCTTTATTAACATTTGGGACGTTCACGAGAATGAAAAGGTGAAGATTGGTATCGGAACATGCAGAGATTTGTTAGTAGTTCCTGTATATGGACCTTGTGGAGTGGAGAATTGCATAGTGCTTTTAATTGAAGCTATGAATGAAGATTGTGAGCAATGGAAATTTTTTTTTATAGTTCCAAATGCGAGATACTACAGATCAACAATATAAATGTAGGTTTTTTGGCCTTACAAGTATCTATCAATGAATGATGAAGTGGTTGAGATGATGATAACGTAGGGTCATGTGATAATGGATGGGGTGAATAATCTTTCAAAGAAATGAGTTTGATGTAGGGAGGATGTTTTGGTAGAGAGCTTCCGAGTTAGAAAAATTGATGATGTAGAGAATATGGGTAATATAGTTGAGGATTTGTGTAATGAGGAATTACATGGTGAAATGAGTTATATTTCTAAGAGGTGTGAAAGGGTCCATTGGGGAATTTGGGTCTAATTCCATGAACAAAGAAGGAAGTGAAGAGAATATTGCAGAAAGCAATGAGGAGGTTGGTACTAAGGAAAATTTTGAACGAAATGACAAGGATTATAACTAAGGGAATGCACATGGGAATGATAACGTAGTGTATGGCCATGGTGTGAGAGGAACAAATTCAAATATAATGGGAAGATGTCAGTTTGAATGGTGAAGAGCTGAATGTGGTCTTATAGACAATGGTGGGGTGTTCATTGCAAAAGGTTGGGTGGTTGCATGCAACCATAGGAAGCAATTCTTGATAATTGGCTTGGGGAGGACCATGTTGGGCTTTGCATCTTGTATTGTCTTGCAATTGTGTTAATAGTGATGACCATTTGGAAATGGCCATTGGCTCAAACAATTCTTCATGAGTTCATGGGTACCCCTTTAGAGAACATCTAATAGCATTTAATGAAACCCATATACCAGATGTTGATGATGTGGGAATAGTTGGTGTGAAGGAAAAAAAAATCCTTTCATAAAAGGAAGCGAAATGTAGTTAATTCTAAAGGTTCTATTTTTAAAATTGAAAAAGTGTTGTTAGAAGAATTTGTGCATAATGTGGGTGCAGTAATGTGTTGTGCCATGAATTGTTATCAATATTTTCTTCGTGAAAATACCTTGTTATTGAGACAAGAGTTTTGGTGTTTGTTTTTTGACGATTGCAAAACATATGGTTTAGATATTTTAAGAAGGTTGCATATGAGGGGAGATAGAAGGCAATGAAAATTTATCATTATTCAAGGTGTAGATATGTGCAAAATTGCTTTGTACCAAATTGTTGGTCTTTTGAGATTGACATATATGTTGTACAAATCAGATATCGTGAGGTTGTTGATTTTTCCACATGGGAACAAAGGTACACATAAATTACATATGTCAATCTAGCAAGTGAAATCCAATGTTCAATCATTGATTGATTTGTTTACGGATATTATGCCACATCAAATGAAAGGGATTGGAAATGGTAGACAAGATGTGCAACATCTTTTGCTTGAAACATGGAAGAGTCTACAGGAACACAATGATTAAGTGAATTGTATGGAATGACCAACACTTTTAATTTTTATGTGGCAACAAATGCCTAGCACCAAGAATCATTTAAAAACATATACCATACTTGCAGGACAGAATCAATGCTATCGAAAGATGAGTTCTTATGCATTATTCATGACAAGATGGACCATGCAAAAACTACACTTCCAAGGTTGCAAGTGTGCAACAAAATGATATCTAGGCTTGAACAATTGCCCATTACCCTTACGGGTATGATATCGCATGGTCATTGGGATGAGGAATATGCACAATATTCTAATGGGTTGTGGCCAAACAATCCCAATTCCAAAATTGGGTCTTTGTTATGGCTCTTATGGACTTTGGAGGCGATTCTAGTTTTAAAGTCGAAATTATTGTTTGAACACCCCCATAGAACTCATTTTTTGCACATACGTTGCAAGGGTAATCACATTGCATAAGCAAATTGCGCACCTTAGATCAAACTATTAGTGTGAAGCCTTTGCCAAAAAAATTGTTGCTTCAATGGATAATTATGTTAAAGATAATAAGAATTGGTATTTGTTAGCATTTCTATCATTATTGACAACAAGGGATGTGTTTGAAGAGGTCAAATTGGGATTTCTTGTAGTTGCCCATACACATGAGGATATAGATGGATGTTTTGGCTATTTGTCAAAAAAGTTAGAGGAAAACAATTAGATTTTAATAGATTTGATGAAAGTTTTCATGATCTCATAGGAAAGATTGTTCATTATTCAATTCATTCAAGAGATTCTAGATTTTAAATCTTGGGTCCTAGGTTGTTTAAAGGATGGCCCTGAAACATTGGTAAGGCATAGGGTGAAAACATGGTAAAGTATACAAAAAAAATTGACGAAAAAATCAAGTTTTAAAAGAGGCAACTTTTCACGAAAACACAAGAAAGTAGATTCAAATTTTACTTAAATTTCAATTTGAAACTATTAAACCCTCAATTGGGTTTATTGTAAATCAACTACAAAATTTCAAAAACTTTGGAATAATAAAAGTAAGTAATAAATACATTTGAAATTGATTGGTCAATATGGTGTTCAAACCTACTTGTTCATTGAAAAATTTAATGAAATATACATGTATGAAGTTATAGCATAAAGATCATTGTATATTGAAGGGCATCACCAAAAAAAAAATCTGCTTTCTTTTTGGTAAAATATATTTAACGCATACTTGAATCAAATCTTACACTGTAAAAAGTAGGTTTTAAAAGCTACTTGCATTTAGAAAAGTCTACTTGAAACCTAGTTTTACAACGAAAAATTTAAAAATTAATACATAATTATGAAGAAATATCTTATTATTGATCATTCAATTTAAAAGATTGAATGAATAACAATTTTGTGATGGGTTTTGGTCCTACTTTTTGTTCATTTGACAAGTAGACTGACAAGTACTTTTAATTGTACATTTTACCATGCTTTCACCCCATACTAATATGCATCTATTTAGATTTTTTGTTGATTTGTCAGGTTGGCTAGTGATACAATAAAAATTCCCCCACAGATCTTGTCAAGAGTTTAATAGATGGACCTTTGATTAGATTGTGAAAGCTAATCTAGATGGTTCACCAAAGTTGCTTATTGGAGTTCCAAGCTTTGTTTTACATCATTCAATTTGGGCAATGATGCATTGAAGTGAGTTAAGAGAGAAAAATTTATAAGTTTTGGACTATCCAAATACGTGGATTTTTGGAATGTTGGCATTGCCCAAAGTTCCACATGAAATGAAGATGAAGCTGTATGTGGAATATTGGGAAAATATTTTGTTGCATTTGTCAAAACCATTACCCCCTCAAAGTATAATTCTTTTGGAGGGCTTTTGGCCTTCAAGCAATTGGAAATTTAACTATGCTAGGGTTTTGTTGTCAATTGTGATGGACATTGTTGACTTAGAAGATTTAATCAAGTTCCTTATTGTGGGCCAAAGAACATGAAACCTTTAAATACATACATGCCATTTAAAGATTTTAATGTTGGAAATTTTGTTCTCATGAGATCGCATGATCTTGACCTTGTTCTTCTTTGGATGGGAAGAACAAAGGTTGATGTTGTTAAGGATGAAGAAAATGAATATTTTAAAATGGTCTGAGTTCAATGGTGGGTTCCTATGAAGAAAGGATCAAATTTGGATGAACAACACTATATGAAGATTGTCGGAATGGCAAGTGGAAATGTAATTTAACAAATCTAGAACAATGGCTTGACATTTTAGCCATTTTTTCCTCTATTCTTGTTTAGAAAAATACAACAAACAAAAGTCAAATTAGTATTATTACTAATTATGCTAGTAGAGCTAAAGTTAATTTTGATGTTACTAATGCTTCAACCAATTTATGAAAGATGTTGGTGACATTGATGAAATTATATTTGCAATTTTTTGATATCTTTTGTATCATTGTATTGACTGGATTGTTGTTTTGAATCTTTTTTGCAATTTTTGTGTTGTATGGATTAATAAATTTATTCTTTGCCGAAATTTATCCATGTACATTCTTGAAGATTTATAATTAATAATCTATTTTGTTCCACTTGATCCTTAATCTCTAGTGGCCACCAAGCGTCAACTTTCCTTCTTACATGGTATGTAGAGCCCCAAAAATAATGGATTTGTTATAACATGAATAATAAAATTGCATGCATAGACACTATTAGTATTGGTATGTTGTGCCTTGTTTGTATTTTAGAAAATTGAATTTTTATTTCTATTTAATGGGAGCATTTACTTGTGATTTTCCTATTTGATAATCTATTATGTACTATCACTTGCTAGGCACTAAGAGAAATACCATTTTAATTATATATGGAATTTGAAACATAATAGATTTGTTATTGTATGATTAACATGGATGGATCAAGTTACCATTGTTAGAAATTTAGCATGTTGTCAATGTATTAGATTCAAACGACTAAGTTTTTTTTTCTTATTTTAAATGGGAGTTGTGTCATTTGGTTTTCATAGCTTACAATTTATTATGTTTCATTTGGTGACCACAAGCATTCAATTTTATTTTAAAATTTTTTATGGTTTATATATATTTGAAAAGTATTAGTAAAATTTGTGTGATAGTATAATGTTGTAATTTCATCAATCTGGCCTCTCTCCTTGTCTCAAATTCAAAGGGTTGAGTCTCTTGATGTTAGATGGGAGCACCAACATTTGGCTTTCAATCATTCATGAAAATTCATAGTCTTGTTTTAGATTTCATATGATTTTTTTTTACACAATGTGTACATGGACTCTTTTGGAATTGTTGGTTCCAAAATTATTTTTATTTAGAAATAATTAAATTGAATTTTTTTATAATATGACATTCACGTCAAAAATGATCATTAATTTGTTAAGTCTGGTGACCACTAGGTGGAATTCATTCCATCCACCAAGTTGTATAAAATTCTAAATTAAAAATTTAATTTTAAATCAACTAAATATGTGTTATTTAATTTAGACCAACATTGTATATTGACGATGTTTTTGTTATATATGTGATTATATTGTGGTTGGCATTAATATATACACCTCAAGTCCTTAAACCTGCCCAAATGTAGCACATAAGATTAGAAAGAATAAAAGTAATGACAATTTTTTTCAAATTTCTTTCAAAATTGTTTAGATCTGATCGCCACCAGGTGGCTCTCCTTGCATTCACAATGTTGAGTTCATTCTGAAATTAACATTTTAGTCCGTAATTAATTAAATACATGTCCATATCCCTTGTCTATCACTTGGATAGCCAACCCATAAACCAAGCAAATTTGAAAAAAACAAAACCCTGATAGTGACAAGCTAGCTAGTACCTTCAGCTGGTCACAAGATCCCAGTACAACCTGGCTGGTACCTTCCACCACAGAACATCCCACTTGCTTGAACCAGATTTTTTCACGCAGGTAAGGGAGCTGAAATTCAAAGGAAAAATCCAGGCAGTGCTTTACGTAGCGTAATGCACCTCTTGAAATCGCTTTTTCCTTGAATTAAAAAAGTAAGGAATCTTACATTTTGTACAGACAAACGTTGAAAAATGTTAAGTTCCTGCCTGAAAGTATAAGATGCTTCCCCTGACTGGAGTGAAACTTAAAAATGTTTTAAGGTACCATATCTATGACTAATAATCAGCAATATTTGTTTTGAAATAATTTTTTTTTTTGGAAAAAGTGATCCCGTAACCCCATTTTTGAATATTTCAAAATATTGACAAGACAACTATGTTTAAATCTCTTTATCTTTGCAAAGATCTCTGTGATAACCAAGTCGTTTAAGATTGCTTTATGTACTCATGCCTGGTTGGATTTCCCTAAAGTTCAGGGCGATGAGCTCAAAATCAAAATAAAATTGGCTTGCCCTCTTGACAATTACCGCCAAACATCAGTCGCATGTAATGTATCCTCCAAAAATTTCTAAGGATACTTTACATGAATGGGCAATGGCTTTGACCAGAAAAATGGCAAAAGCATATTTGACCTTGTGTGCTTTGATCTCCTGGAGCTGTAAAGGGGGAAGGATATTATATCTTCAAGCATGCAAAGAAATGATTTTCACAAGGCTTTTTTTTTTTTTTTTGGGTT
>Ga0209611_10007474_pt1 | contig 17488 bp, 8 predicted proteins | sample S1TSphgellanicum_3_FD_187693 | JGI IMG/M metagenome (GOLD analysis project Ga0209611, IMG submission 187693) | Host-associated microbial communities from peat moss isolated from Minnesota, USA - S1T2_Fc - Sphagnum magellanicum MG (SPAdes) (version 2) | ecosystem: Host-associated > Plants > Peat...
AAAAAAAAAAAACAAAGGTCCGGGCAGTTTAATTGACACAGAAATCAAAACCCATCAAAAAAAAAAACAAAAACAAACAAACAAACAAAAAAACAAAGGTCCGGGCAGTGCCTGAAAACTGCCTGGACAGACAGACAGACACCCCTGTAGATTTAATATATAAGATGTGTTAATATATCTCACACAAATGCATGTATAAGTTGTCACATACATCCCTAAAATTAGACATTTTCGCTTAAATCCTATTTCATTCATACAATTACAATAAAATAACATCAAATTTTATTCCAAATCATAATTTTTATAATATGTGCTATAAACTTAATGCCAAGTTGTAATTTTAATGTAATATATGTCACAATAAACACCCAATTTTCCCTATTTGGGCTTCCTCTTTTAGCTCCAAGGGAATTTTTCAATTATTATCGTAATACTCAAACAGATTCGGCAACAAATTTTTGAATAATTAATTAAATCTCAAATAATTAACTTAACTTCGGCAGTTGGTTTTTAAATTCTGAAATTTTCAGCAGGTAATATTCATATAAAATAATAAACATGATTTTGTTGTCTTTGTGAGACAGTCTAAGTGTGTCTAGACTGCCCACATTCTTAAAGTCAAGGATTCATAAGTCTGAAGTTCAAATTCAACAATTAAATACTCCAGAATTTTATTTTATAATTATTATTAAAATTTTGGCACAAATAATAAATAATTTTTCAAAAATTTGACAAAATAAGAAATAATTTAATTTATGCTGTAAGAAAAAATTGAAACAGAAATTATCCAAAACCGTATAAAACAAATATGCTGAACCATACATGGCACCTTGCATGGGTTCATGGCAATTTTTTTTTCTTTTTTAATTTTCAATTTCATAATGCAACCACAATGATGAGCATCCTAAATAGATTTCAACTTAATTGGCAATGATTTGGTACAGGACCATTAAAACAGTAGCCAGGAGACAGAATTATGGCAATACACCCCCCCATAATTTTTTTTTAAAATTAGGCAAAATTTGACAACTCTTTTTTATGAAAAAAACAGAATTTTTGCCAAATTTAGGATTTAGTGTCACCTTTTGCTGATTTTTCACCCAAGAAAAAGAATAACTGGTTTGAGGGAGGGACTGGGCAGGTGTTTCCTGTCATACCCTTGGCAGCATCTCTACCCACATAAAGGATTTTGAAGGCAGATTTTGCCACTTCTCAAGCTTCCTAAATTGCAGAATTCAAATATCTTGATGAAAGTGCTAATTTTGAGAGAAGTGCCAATTTTGCCAGAACCCAAAGCACTACTTCCAGCAAAATCTCCCTCAAAATCCTTTACACCATGGAAGGCACACACAATCGATGTGCCCACAAGTCACCTTTTAGGCTTACTAGGCTGCATTCTCTAGTATGTAATTGTCGCTCATTACAGATTCCGCCCTTCACTCTAAGCTTCTCGAGGTGCACTGCTCTTTCAAATGCATGTAACCAGCACCCAGGACATTGTGAGGTCTAGCAAATAGTCTACAAAGTTCCTAATGATGCAGCAGAATCTCTCCAAAGTGCCAATTACATCAGAGAATGGCAATTGGTCAGACCTGGCTACCAGCCACTCCTGGCTTGGCTGGGTCATAACACTTATACAAAGTAAAGGCACTGTTTTAAACTGCTTTTAAATTCTTAAGCCCACCAGGTGTTCTGTAAAGCATAGTCATAGTAAATTCGGCAAAATTTGTAACTGCTGTAATGGTGATACTGCCAATAACTTTTACAACTCCAAAAGCACTGCGGTGGACATGTATTGAGGCGGACATGTATTGAGGCTTTATGAATCAGAGTGCGGGTTCACATATGATTGGAGTTAGTGCCTGCGTTGAAGATAAACCTGTAGAATTCTGAGATTACAAAGAAGTATACTCTGAACTATAGTAAGAAGTGTAGGAGATGATCATGATAGAACTTTAGAAGCAGAATCACAAGCTTCTTGTTCTCAGCTGGGGAAATTCATCTGGTGACACTGGACTTGTTTCCAGGCAAGATAGACAAGATTTGATAAGGTGGTGCACCTTTGTCTTCTGTAACTTGGATTAGAGCACAAGGAGAGTTTGATGAGCATCAAATATCCATTCACCCATAAACTATTGGCTGGTGAGGAGACAAAAGTAGGTGCCAGTTTCTGGAGTGCTTTCCACATCTTCATAATGGCAGGATATCTGCAGCTTTGCAGATGTTTGAGCAACCACTGGCAGCAAGGATGTAGGAAATACATCCATACCTTCAATCATTCATGAGTCTTGGCTCTTCCATTTGAGTCCCATTAGCAATCTTCATCTCATCTCCCTGCTTCAGTGAATAACCACAGAACATTTTGAGATTTCAACCTGTAGCAGGAGCTCAAAAATCCTCAATGTTTTCTGAGTCGCCAAAAGCCTTCTGCAAGAGAATCTGAAGGAAGGAAGGAAGGAAGCAACAAACAAGTAGAGGATTGAGTATTGGGGAAGAAACTAGAATTTCTCATGGAGAAGTGGAGGGAATGAGATTCCTGCCCTCATGGCCACACTCAAAATACCACACGTTTCTTCCTCCACAGCATCAGTAACTGGGCTCGAGTGCATTCTCACAACATCCATTACTGTTTTGGGAAATTTTTTAATCTGCATATGTGAGGCTCCTATTCTCTGGGCCTTTCCTTTCCCACTTATGTCTAGAGCACTTGGCTTCCGCTTGAAGCTAGGCCCAATTTCTTCCCTGTCAGTTTCTTCACCTAAACAGTTTACCCAACAAGTTTGATCTCCTCTTGCACTTGTCTGCACAAGATCATACTCTGCAACCTCTGTACTCACTGCCACATCTGTCCCATTTCTGAGGTTCTCTATTGCAACCATCTCAGCCCCTAACAATTGGTTATGGGGGTGTTCCTCATGTTGTTCACTTTGATTGTCTACTCCACTTGCTGGCTCCTGAGTCAACCACCTTGAATGCTCAAATTCCACTTGCAGATTGATTTCCTTGATCATTCCAACTACCTCATGTCTGAGTGTCCACTGTTTAACTTGTGTTTCATCTTGTGGTACTTGACTTAGAGGTGCTGTGGTCCCTTCAATAATCCCCTCTTTTAAAACAGCTACAAGGTCTTTGGCAAGAATTGCTGGCAATTCTTCACTGACCATAAAAGGTGGGGGTGTTGCTTGAGCAGTTGTTGCTGGAGCAAGCTGCTCAGATATTTCAGCAATTGGAAGGGAAGGAAGGGGAGGTGTACCATCAGAGCATGTCTGTGTTTGTGCATGTGTTTCCATAGGAAGCTGAGTGAGGGGCTGCGTGCTCAAGACGTTTGGAGATGCCTGCATATGGAGCACTCTCTGGTGGCTTGTCTGACATGAGTGTGTGGGAGACTGAGAGCGATCACTTTCAAATGTTGCAACATAGCTGTCACCATTGCTCACTCTGTCACCTCCATTTTGTACTTCTTCCTTTGATGGTGATGGGCTTGGAGGCGACACCCATTCCACTGGATCTTGGGTGAACCCCATATTACATTCTGTGTCATCAGAATCCTCAGAGTCAGACTCGAGTAGGACTCCTGGTGGCTCAGTGGGCAATTCATTAAGGTTCAGGAAGGGCTGACTTGGTGTCTCATCCAGGGTGCATCTCTTGCTTGATCTGTGTTCCCATCCTTCACAGAGATTAAGGAGCTCCTCCTGAGAGTCTGACACATAGCAATGCTTCTCAAGTGCAAGGGTAGCAGAGATAGGCATTGTGCTCCACCATATGTGCCCTCACCAGCTACTTAAGAAACTCCAAACATGCTTGAAAGCTTCATAGCTCTTTCTGCTGCCCCATGTCCAGTTTCATAAGCCTGATTAAAATGACATCACATAGCCAATATCTGATCCTCCCTCCAAGTGAGCAAACATATGTCATCTGTAAACATAAGCCGCCTTTCTTACCAAAACCTAACTCAAAACCCTTCTTTGATCTCAATCTTGATGTGGAAGAACCTTTGAAACTCTTCAAGCTCCCAGTCTACAGAGGTTCTGAAAATTGCACAGGTAATTATGCCAATGCCCCCTTCAAAACTTGAAAGGACTCTCTGCACATGGAAAAAACACTCTGGTGAACAACACACTTTGAAGCTCTCCTCATTCTCTAAAACCTAAAGAGCAACTCCATACTTACTTGCAAAAAGACTGCTGTTGAAACGGTTGGTTGACGGTTCCTTCAGCACGCGTGGCTTGTTCAATAGTGGTCTTTTGTAGTTTGTTATAACAGCAGCAGCAGCTCCTCTTGTTGTGCGCGGGTAGAGGAGATTCTACCTACAGATCTGCTGCGGAGGAGAGAGTAGTGTTATTGGAAAGAAACTGGCGCAAGCGAAGCCCATAAAAAACCAATAGAAGAACTCGGAACAAGAAAGAAGAAGCTTCTTCTTTAGAAATCTGATTCATCAACGTCCATAGGGAAAGAAAAAATCCCTGCTAATGTGTAAGGCCTGCTGCAGCAGATGAAGAAGGAGGAGCAGGAGGAGGAGGAGAGCAATCGAGATTTACAGGAAGAACAATCAAGTGGAAGAAACATCTTCTTCTTCGGGGTCAAATTGTTCGAGGAGAAAAATCTCCCGAATCTGGAATGCCTCAGCTGGAGGATTCAAAGCATCATTTCCTGCAAAGACCAGTGACGTTACTTACATCTGCGACAGTTTCTCAAGAGGCACACAAGCACAAACTGACGCAGTGATAGGAGGAGAAAGAAGTAAGGCATTAGGGTTAGGGTCGAGCAGCAGAATAGATACCGCAACAACCAGTTTGCCCAGCGCTATGGGTGGTAACAAAAAAAGAAGCAAATTGGCAAAGCACCAGTTGCGAAGAAGCCAGGAAAGAAGAGCAGTGAGGACGCGGAGAATGACATGAGCGTGAGGAGAAGATATAAGCTCTCACCATCGTCCTAACACAAGAATATGGAGGAATGAAGCTTCTTCAAGAGATTGCCCAACAGCTGCGAGAGTTGCGAGGTATGGAATTGGAGGGTTTGCAACAGCAAGACTCTTTGTCGGATCCTTCATCATTCAAGGTATGCTTCATCATTATGGTGTCAATTATGCCAGAATGTGCTATGCTCCTTTAGATATGTCTATCTTGCCATGCTGGGTCCTGACATTTTGTGAGGCCAGAGAGCTTAAACCCTGAGATCTGCATCTTTAGCAACCAAGAAACTGACCAGTTTGAATCTTCTGACCTGGCCAGGAAGTCCAACATGAAGTTGATTTTGTGTGTGTAGGCAGATGAGTAGTGATTTAGCCTCAAGTACACAGAAGCATCCTGCTGTAATGCAAGGTGTACGTGCCTAGAAGGAAATCCTTTGTAAAGCTTCAGATGTTGAGGCTTGTTGGAAGATAAGTCTGAGAAATGACCCGTGATGCCATGATTCTTCACCTTGGAAATCTCTTGTAACCTGTGACTTTTCACTGGCAGATGTTCAAAAGACACTGCTTATTTGTTGCATGCTTCACATTTTCATTCCCATCATGACATTTCTCACAATTATATTTAATACTAATGTGGCTGCTTGACACCAGTCTAAGAGCATCTCCACCGGTGCTCAGTATGTCACTCTGGATAATAAAATTAAATGTCTAAGTTTAGCTGTTTTTTTTGGCAACCTCACCATAAAACTGTATCTGGGACTGTATATACATGGGGACTACTAGTAGCAAACCAACTGAACCGATTATTATGATCGACCAATGAGAAATATTGAGCAGCGGTCAGGTTCAATTTATTACACTAATTTTTTGGAGGTGCACAACTGTGTTGCGCCTTTTACCAGCCACAGCATGCTACATGAATTTGGTGCAGAAAAACCAATTTCCTGAGCTAAACCGGCACATTTTGACTTTTTCGCAATAAATTTTACTGTCGAGTCACATACTAAGCACCCATGGGGATCCTCTAAGGGTAGTGAACTCTCCTTACACATAGCTCAACTGATCACATGGCAGCCTTGTAATCTTGTTCTCAGGTCTGTTGTCGAACCCAATTCAAAGAATACTTGTTTACATCAATGAACCTCTCAATAATAATCTTGCTGTTATGAAACAGGAGTGGGAGAGGGTTTTAGAGCTTACATGATTTGAAAGCAACAAGAAAGGTGTTTGCTCTTGTCGTGGGCTTTGAAGAAGCTTCATTCCTCCATATTCTTGGGCAAAGTAAAGGAGCTCCATACTTTGCAGCCTTTCTATCACCAAAGAAGAGGTGGGAGGTTGTACAATAGGCACATGAGGAGCTCCTTCAACACCTAACGACTTAGTCAAGGTAAAAAATTTTGTCCATTTTTTTGTTTGGCAAGGATAAAATCATGAAAGGGCTTTATGTTTCATCTCCTGTAAGGGTAAATATGAAGCCTTTTTTAAAAACCTTTTTAGGGTTTATTTTATGATACAAATTTCTCGATCCAATTTGAGTTGGTCTTTAGGGTTCTTAATGTTTTGTGCTTTCTAGTTTATGAGTAGGGTTTTGGTGTGTAAACTTTGTCATTGATTTTATTTTTCATATTTCAAAATTGGTATTTACAATGAATATAATGACAATTGTTTTTGTGTATATAGTATATTTTTTAATCATGTTGAAGCTTTGAGAATTAAATGTTGTAAAAAAGGTTCAAGTGGTTCAAATGAGGAATTCATTATTGGAATTTGAGATGTCATAATTTTTACAAATATTGTAGGACTTGGCAACTTTGGCATAAGTTAAATTATTTTCAACTTTGCCAAAAAATTTAGAAAGAATTTAGCCCTTTTTGTTGAAATTTTCAAAAACATGTTCAAGCTACCAACCAATTTTGAACCAAGGTCTTACTTGACCAAATCAATTACTTTACATTCATCTGACCACTAACGTAATAAAATATTTTTAAAATGTTAACAAATTTTATTACATATATTACAGATGTCAAAAAAAATAGAATTAAAAAAATAGTTGTCAAACCAAAGATTTTGAATTAAATTAATTATTTGTAGAGAATTGTTGAAGTCGCCCAAATATTATTGTTTTATTTATTTTTCTTCTTTTTTTTATTAAGAGGTTAAATTATGTAACATTTGATTGAAAAAATCTACTTAGTTCACACATTGGGATTTGATAAAAGGGATTTTTTGGGCACATGAATTTGGAAATGAAAAATAAAATATTTAATGACACATCATATGACCTATGAAACGTTTATATATTTTGTGAAAAGGTTTCACCTTTTATCAAATCAAGAATAATCATGTTTATTAAAACACCATTAGAACTTTGGGTTAATATTGTGTTGGTTTGTTCATGAAGTTAATACAAATATTACTACCAATAGATTTAATGTTAAAACTTTAACAATGCATAAATATGTTTATATTGTTTTGATATTTTAAATTATAAGGAAATCATTTGATTATTATATGGTTATATTTCATTATTTGAGTTTATGTAGGATCATAAATGGATTTTTTGTATGCATGCGGTTTATCAAACATTTGTGACACCATTAATGGATCACATATTGCATTTTCTTAGTACTCCCATTTGAAACAGGTTTTCAAAAAAATCAATTTTGTGATCCAAGTGAACAATTTATTTTTTTGTTATAACTCTAACATTGGGTTTGTAATTAAGTGTGAAATGTAAGGGCCCATGAGGCCAAGAAAATGTGTTTGAGTGTGAAACATATTATCACAAATTGGGAGAGTGTAAGTGATGGAGCTCAATGATTCCCAAATGCATTCCCATTTTGGGATTTGCGTTCATGCAAGAATATTAAATGTTCAAAGCCTTAATTGAAAAGGTAAACAAACACCAAATTGGGCTTGTACGATACCATTGGAAAAGTTTTGAAGCGTAAATGCTTAAAGTGTTTTCACATTGTTCATTTAAACATGATATGCATGAATTATGTTCAAAAGAAAAAGCAGGACTGCAAATCTTTTTAAAATAGAAAACAAATTATCATTGATTCTAAGATACACTGTTGGAAAGATCTCTTTGAAGGCTATAAGATATTTCCTTTGCATGTTCCAAAAAAGCTCGATTTGAAAAATATATGAATGTCAAAGTTTCAAGACAACAAAAGATTTAATTTTGAGACTTTTCATTTGAATATCCCGAGAAAAAAATGCCATTTGGATGTAACCCACATGGAATGTCATAGAGTATACTAGAAAGAAGGGAATGATGTTTCCTCCCAAAGGTTGCAAGCCATATAAAACTTATGCTTGAGGTTGTCCCTATTAAATTCGTTTCATCACTTGTATTCAACTCGCATTAATCATTTTCTTTCCTTGGTTGTGCAAATTGATTTCATCTTGAATTCTTATTTGTGGGTTTGTTCTAGTCCCATCAAAACTCCAAAACACTCTCCTACCCTCAAAATGCTGCGAGCTATGAATTGTGCCTTGATTTTTTTCATTTTGTGACCCACATTGGGTTTTTCAATGAATTTGGGGATGCATCATTTTTTACATGTGAAAATTAAGCAACCACATAACATGGAAAGGCAATATGTGATGCACTTTTTTAAAAATCATGTCATTTTGTAATTATTTATTACCAAAATTAAATGATTTTAAAAACTTTTTAATTGAATTAGGTTTGAAAATCATCTATGATTTTTAAAAATAATTTTGAAATGTTTTGTTAAGAATTTTACTTTAGTTATGTGTTTACATTTTAATTATCATAACTAAAGTAAAGTAAATTACATTGGACTAATTCCAATGTGAATAAAGTTCAAATATTTTGTGTTTATGATATAATCCCAAATTTTGTGAAATTTTTAAACATAAAATGCCAACATTTCGTTCATGTCTCTGGAAAAAATCCAATGACCAAAAACATTGGATGTAAAATTTACTATGTGGTTGAGATATCTTCACATCACTTGGTCAGTGCGTTGATCAAGCCTGGTCGAACATGTTTGTCAGGTAAATAAAGGTTTACAAGGGTGATTAAGTGGTTGAAATCAAAACAAGACATGCAAAAAGGAGACTTTATAAGTCCTCGGTTACATAATCAATTTCGAATTTTCGCTTATGTTATTTTCCTTTAATAATGTCAAGTCTTGTACTCGCATCTCATATGTGATTATGTTTTTAGGTTTCCCCTGACTTTGCAGGTAATTTTTCGATGTTTAGATTTGGTCCAAAAAGTATCGTTATAAGTAAGCAAAGATTTTTTGTCTTAAATGAAACAAGCTTCACGGTAACTCAAAGCAATATAAAAGATCGCATAGGTGATCGACACATTGAATCATTCACGTAAAGGTTATTTTGGCGGGCAGTTGATATACTTGAATCGCAAAGCCTTCATTCCCTTCATGCACTATTGAGAAGCTCCTTTGTTTGTAAAGGTGCGTAGTTAGTTTTTTCTTATTGCCAATCCTTTTTATGGCAGTGCGTTGATCATCGAATCTTGTTGGTTTTGTATCAGTGCTTATATTGTAAGAAGTGTCAATCTTATGTCCATTTGTTTCAAAATATTTTAAGTCTAGTAATCTTTTTTTTTACAGATTGAAAAATCCGACGTTGCAAACCTGATGAACATGCCCTCACGTGTTTGATCTCATATCCTTACAACTTTAGGCTCCCGGGAAAACAAGGCATGGGAATATAACGAGAATGATCGCATTTTGACCATAGACCTATACAAGTTGTTTTCCCCTATTAATTACGATGACGAAGAGCAAATGTCCAGAATTCTCGCCCATGTTCACTTGGGGGTGGTTGACCATGTCGTCATCCATGCATACGCGGAGTCCTGCACAAGAGATCGCTACGACGAACGTTCCATGACACTATATCACCCTATAGACGTAAGATGTTTTCTGGAACTTGATGATCTTATCCGAAATCCACCTCCGAACGTGCTTATGACTTGTATATCGCATGGCGACATTGATGATGATAACGAATAGATTTGTCAACATAATGCTAACTATTCAATTTTGTTTGCATTATGAAAAAAATACCAGTGATGGATTCATAGCTAGTTTTTTTTACTAAGGATTAAGTGCAATTATTTAGAAGAGATACTCAATGCAAAAGTAATGAAAGCTCAAAAATGCTAACTGTTCGTTTTTGCCTAGCATTATGTAAAAAATACTCATAATGACTTCATAGTTAATATTTTTCCTTTTATTTTCCATGGATTTAGTGTGATTATTTAATGCAGATATTTGATGCAAGAATACTAAAAGTTCTAAATGCATGCCTTCTTTGTCAAAAAATATGGCAATACGAAACAATTTTTTACTTCTCCTTAATTTTATTTTCTCTTAAATTTAAATGGGTTCACTTTTGACATTGTTGTGTAGTCATTGTTCGAAATTGACCAATTTGGTGAGGGTGTCGCACTGTAGTTGATCAACAAAAAACATGTTGTTATCCAAGGTCCTCGAACATGAATTGGACCCTTATTATTCATGAAATTATTTATCATTTTATTTCTCTTTTAAAATTAACTTTTACCTTTCTCTATGCTAGTTTTTAGTTAATATATATACGTATATTAGTGAACTACTATGGAGGCCATTTATCAAGTCCATTTTCAGGTTGATTGTCAAACGTGACAAAAAAGATTTACCCTTGAGGAAGGCGTATTTACTATCCATAAATTAGCATATGTTATATCACTCAGAGTTTGTTGTTCCATCATATTGGTCTCAGAGACCTATACGAATAAAGTAACTTTAAAATGTTATTATCCTTTAAAAAAAAATTGTAAAAAATTAAGCTCCTACCATAAATGTCAAGAATTCAAAATTTATCCCGTCTACTCAAGTCAGACGGTGGTTTTGGCAACCCTGAATTTTTTCATGGCCCTATTTTTCCAAAGTTGTATGAATTCCTTTTAGCGGAAAATATGCCCATATTAACATCTATGGATATGCTCCATTAGTGCATACTCCTCAAAAAATCGCCATGCCATGGCTGTGGCCAAAAGAATAGCAAACAAATTCAGACATAATAATTACAAACCTCACAAACACGTGAAAAACTGTCGCAACCCCACTTTGGCCAAGTGTGGGGGTGAAGCCCAACACTTGGAAAAATTGGAGGTTTGGAGCCCTCCGGGACTCCTGAATGTTTAGAGCTCGACAGAAAGGCCCAAAACACCTCGCATTGAGGTGTTCTTCATGTCATTGAAAAGGTCTTGAAACGTAGATATCTAAAATGGCCTCGCATTGGCCATTCGGACATCTGCAGCCCAAGTTATGGGCAAAAGAAGGGCCGGGAGTCAAATTGGCAGTTTGACTCCCAACCACTAAAAGTTGGTAATCGACCTCTTCCTGACGTCGCCTTGAAGAGTGCGACACGGCGTTAGAAAGCTCTCGACGAAAACTACAACTTTGGTTTAGGACTCTTCCCGATCCAAGTTCAGGGCGAGGAGCTGTGGCCATCCAAAGTCTCGGGACTCCAATCCGGGACAGTTTCAGGACTCCATTTCGGGAGTCCCAACAAAATGTGCCATTCGGATGTAACCTCCGTGGTGGGACGCAAAGAATACTATATGGGGGAAGGTGGTGGCTTCCCCCGAGTCTAGGCCGTGGTGAGTCAAGTAGTCCAAAGTGCCCGTGGCTTGTCCCAACACCCAAGGGTGTTCCCGAATACGAACTAACCCTCTTGTGGTTGGTTTTGGATGCAGATTTGTGCTTGATCTACTACTCCATCTTCCTAGTTTAATCCCTGGGCTCCCAACTCGACCTTCTACCCCTTTTTAGAATTGGAAGCTAGGAGCGCGCCGCCAAGTCACAATTTTCGCAACTTGACTTTGGGAAACCCTCGAGTGGGTTTCACCCCATGAGTTGGGAGCGCGTCAAAAACTTAAATGAGCTTACAAATTCGTTTCCTTTATATATATTTTTGAATACATAATTTATTAAATCTTCACGAGGTCCGACGTTCACTAAAATTTTTTAAATCCATTTCGCCTAAACATTGATTTAGTGAATTTAGATTACATGCAAGATGTTAAAAAGACGAAGGCCCGTTCATAAATTCGGAGACCAATCAATTCACCAAACCACCAACAAGCATTAGGCAAAACTTAGCCCCCCTCAGAAACATTGTCTAACAAATCAACTAAAAAACAATGTTCCGGGAACCTCATCTCACAACATCAAAAATTATGCATGTAAGTGAGTTGAGATTTTTCGTGGTTTGATATTTTTGTATGTTATATAATTTTTATTTACATGTTGTTTTTTTAATTTAAATTTTCATCTTGTGTTTTGACTTGAATTTTTTGGTAATTGTAAATGAGTTTGTTTTGAATCATAAAAAATTAAGTTTATTATTTAATATTACAATTAGGTTAATTTGTTTAGCATTGGGTTTTTGTTTTTATGTTTTGTATAACAATTTGTGTTGTAACTAAGTTACGAGTTCCAATTGACATCAAACATTTTGAAGTGATTTTGATAACTTTTGAGATAATTTCCATTAATTGTCTATTTGGGATTCAAACCTCAGTGAGGCTTGGGTACCTAAATTGTGAATAACCACCCTTGCATTAAATTTGAAGCTACTAATTCAAAAACACAAAAGGTAAGCCTTGTTTTTAGCACATGGGACCTTTTCATTTTTGTTCTTCAACCTATTTCTTTAATTATTTTTCTTTTTTTGGGGTCAACAATAATAGTATGTGATAACAACAACAATGAACATCACTATTAGCACTCATGATTGCTAGAACCTTTATGTTTTCAGATTTTAATTATTCACCAATAGTAACCAAAAGGGAAGATGGGGCAAGCCTTCTTCCATGTTGTTAGTGTTATGATGACACATCAAAATAATAGTAACCATTTAAATAGTTTAAGAAAATGAAAGGTGAATTATTTTCATCACTTTTGATTCAAGGCAAATGACAATAATTCACAATGGGTTCCAAGTAATATCACTAAATGGTTGGATTTGAAAATTTGGAAACATGAATATGTGATTGCGTTTAGTCCATGATTAATACCCCATTAGGCCAATCCAATACTATCATTAAAAAAAAATTAAATTGGCTTTCAATCATGATTCATAACTAACGTGATTAACATGAATTGCATGTTAATTGTTTTACATTATTTTCAACCATCAAGTTGGATTGACACAATATTTACACTAATTATAACAATGTGTGTTTATTCTATGTTCATTAATTTCACTCAAGATCTAATGGTGTGATTGTTAATTTTGAATTTAAGAAAACATCACATATTCCAACTATGACCATTACACAAATTGTTTTATAATGTTTACATTATTTGTTTGATGACATTGGACATTAACACATGTAATCCTAACTATAAAAATCATTATTATGTCAAACATGAACTTGAAATAATAAGGAACAAGGTCCTTTCTCAAAGTTGTTAGATTATTGATGTGTTGGCACAAAGACCCATGCCCTTTTTTTACATAATATTTTCTAACTCTTTGGTTCGATATTGCTAAAATTTGGTGACTAAATGCACCACTTCACATTCTACCATTACCTCAAATTCCAAAAAAATTTACAATGAATTCAAAAACTACAAGTCTCCAAAGTTGAGGTCCAAAGGCTATTGCACCAACTTAATGTCTCATTTCTTCACCTTAACTCAACAATTTCACTCCTTTCCATCATTTCATTTTTCATTCATAATTACTATCATGTTCTCTTGGTTATGTCTTACTTCTTTTCTCACACTAAGAGCCTTCCAAATTTTCATGGGAAAAACTAAGTTAGTGAACTTAAGAATTTTACAACCCCTTCAAGGAACCCTCCTCTTTCCCAAAAGTGAACCTTTTGTTTTAATGAATGGGATTAAAAAGGAATCATTTCCTTGCTCCCTCCTCCAATCAATTGTTTCTCATCTTTTAAAATCCAATGAAAATTCAAAAAAAATCACCTACTTTTTTTACAAACCAATGGGGGTTGGAGGATATCAACTTTTTAAAATCAAATGTGGATGGAATTCCCTCATGTATTGAATTCTCTTGATTTTTCTTCCTCATTTTTTTCGTTGATCCCTTTTAATCATGATCATTTCTTGATACTTTTCCATCCACCCCTTACATATTTATCCAAAGGCAATTATTTCCAAAAATAATTTACCTTTGAAATAAGTCATCAAGGATTTATTTGTGCACTTTCCATTCACCAATTCTATTGATTAAATCCACCAAACTACTTGGGATAAATCCCCACAATTCTTGATTAAATGTATTATTTTCCCTCAAAATACAACTACTTATATTAATCAAATTGTATTAATTACTAATGTAGTACACGTGATTAAATCAATCAACAACCCCAAAGCTAACATAGGATTTTCAATAACATCTTTTCCCACTATCGATTTCTAAAATTTGATCAACACCATTAAACCTAGGGCCTTTCATTTAGCCCCATTAAATCACCATCGAATATGCTGCCTAATGCCACACATTGAAACCTTAACTACAATATGTTTGAACGAGATTTTAACACCATCACTATTATATTAACACCATCAAACACCTTTAATATGTGTGACCCTAAAGCTACATTGATTGATTGAGAACGTTCGATCGATGTTGAAGCCGAAACGCTAAAGTTGAACACACAATTGTTGAAACGTGAAAATAATTGGCCTTGATGGTTATGCACCCCAAAATGGACCAATCAGTGTGATCAATGTGGGATTGTCCACCACCACCCCCTAATGCTAGCACCTTAACGATTTATTTAAAGTTTTTTCTTATTTTTTAAGATTGCCAAGGAAGGTTTATTAAAAGTCTAGCTGAGAATGATGATGTGTGTTTATTTTCAAGGACATGGGTTCTTAGTGATGGGCACTATCGTTGGTTGAAGGTTTCGATTAATAACCTACCCATGGAATAATGAGTTGATTATGTTGCTTATACCATTCATAAAATTTTTAATTTCTTACAGTTGTGATTCAAATGTTGTCTATGTTTACTCAAATGTAACATTAGTGCTTCTTGAATTGATTTCAAATGTCGTTAAAATTCTAACACTTAAAATTCAAAAAATGAGCTTCTACAATTAGTGGTTCAGAAGTGAAAAAATGTTTTATTTTAAAACACCTTTGAAGCTTGTAACAGTTTTTGTAACGTTGTGGTTGAAGATGTTTAACACTTACATCTACTTGTGGCTCATTGCAACCTTAAAATTAACATAGTGTTTAATCTTCAATAAAATTAACATCATTTCGTTTCTATTACTGAGAACTTCCTACTTGCATTATTCAAAGTGTTTAATCTATTTTGGTTTCAAATTAATCCATTTAACTAATCTTCATAGAATGAACCAAAATTCCACTTAATCCCAATAAAAACAACCAAACTGAACTTACCATTATCTCAACTAAGTAAATACTCATTCCTTTAATTCAAATCATTTAACACTTAATTGTTGGAAATTTACTAACTTGAAATCATTCAATACTAAGACTACCATTGAATTATGACATATATCACCTAATCATTAATGTTGGGGCTCACAAAAGGCAAGGAAATCTTCTCATCGCCACCATCATCGCCATAGTTTATAAATGCATTACATGCATCACCAAAAGAAAAAGGAAATAAGTTTTTTTTAAAAGGAAAGGAACAATGGGAATGTCGAATGTTTCCACCATCATAAGCAAGGTCCAAATTCATCAAATTTCACCAAGTTCAAATCACAAGCTAGGTTCACGTGATTCAAACTAAACTTGGGATCAAGTGAGTTGGGGATCCAAGTCAAATTTCCCTTAAATTTTTATTTTTATTTTTTTAATTCTAAGCCTTTAATTTGAAATAGGCTTTGGAGTTAGTAGGTTTGAAACCAACCCAAACTTACCATGGGTTTTCATTTCATTATTTTTTTCAAAAAAATTGGATTCACGTTGAAACTTTTTCATCCATCATTAAAATATTCCTTCCATCCAAGTTTTATTTCTTCTTTATGTTTTTAAACAAATTACCAACTTTCATCCATAATTTGGAAAAAATCATCCATCCTCAAATTTTTAAAACTTGTAACTTTCACATACAGGGACAAATTAAAATGTTATGTATATTATCGGATTTATTTCAGTAACATTTACAAGTGAACAAGTGTGTAATTTTTTTGGAAATTATAAAAAAATTATTTTGGGGGTTTTATTTCAAATTAAATTTCAAATTTTCATATATTCCTCGTACAAGATCCAAATGGAGGACCATTTGTAACGTCGAATTCAAGGAAAGGAAATATACATATGTGTGCAACACTATAACTAACTTTGAAAACAAATTTTTTTGAAAGATCTTTTTCAACAAGTTGTGTGATTATATGTGGAACAAATTAATATTTGAATTTATGTGTTTCATATATAACATTTTAAGAGTTCCCAATTTGAAAAATACAAGTGGACATGATTTTTTGAATCTAGGAGTGAAGACTAGTGTATAATCTTTAGGTGTAATTTTCTTATTATATCATTTTATGGTTGTTTGCGTAGTTCCACAGTAGTGTTTGATTAAGATGCATGGTTTATGTAGGACAAATCTTGAATTTTGACTATAAAGTGGAGTAGTTAAGGGTTCACTTTGGTGAGGGAGCTCAATGTATGTTAGAATATTTCCAAGCTCAAAGCTATTTATGAACAATTTTTTAAAAATTGAGTGTGGTTCAAATGTTTTGTTAGAGAATATTTTCATCCACATGTATGCAAAATGTGGGAACATGGAGATTTTAGTATGTGGTTAGATGGAATTATATCAAGATATGTGGGCTGATTAGTGGATAAAGCAACAAAAGGAATGTGACAAGGAGATAATATATTAAAGGAGAAAGAAAGGTAGTGCCAAGTGAGGACATTTAGGAAGCTCAAAAAGAAAATTGGAGGATGCATCACCAGACTATTAATTTTGTAAAGATTTTAAATGCATGTGCCAAGATAGTTGAAACCGAAGAAAATATGTTTATTTTTCAACATATTTTTAGTGATTTCGAGTCAGATGTCTTTGATTTGCATAATTTGAAGCATGTGTTAAGTGGCGATGCTTGGAGTGTGTTCAATAGAATGCCATCACTAAACATGGGCCGAACCGCCATGTGACCAATGAAATCATTTGGATGTGCATATTGTTGGGTGTTTTTGGACATGCACAAGTAGCCCCAACTAAGTTGTGGAATGACAACCAAGATGTGATTCAATTGGTGCAAAACCTAGAATTTCATTGTCGTAACAAGCACATCAACATCAAATATCATCAACTTGCTTATATCATGACTAAAATTTTGCCTCATGATTGTTTTCAATGTCTTCAAAGTTTAATTGGAATGAGTGAAACAACTGATGTTTCCATGAGTGGGAGTTTTGGTGTGAACATGTTAACATCGACACTTGGAAGCATCAGCAATTTGATTATGCATAGTTAGTTAGTTATTAACTAGTGTGAACCCGGTGCATAATGCACCCGTCGAGCTCCCCCTCGCCCGGTCTTTCCCCGCCCATGCCCCCCCCC
>Ga0209611_10007475_pt1 | contig 17486 bp, 11 predicted proteins | sample S1TSphgellanicum_3_FD_187693 | JGI IMG/M metagenome (GOLD analysis project Ga0209611, IMG submission 187693) | Host-associated microbial communities from peat moss isolated from Minnesota, USA - S1T2_Fc - Sphagnum magellanicum MG (SPAdes) (version 2) | ecosystem: Host-associated > Plants > Peat...
CACCACATACGGACCAAAACAAACCGTCCCCCCCACCCCCCCAAAAACTACACCAAAAAAAATTGGGGGAACAAAACAAAACAAAACAAAACCTCATTCTCTTCCTTTTGTGGGTGAAGGGTTGTTACATAGGACATTGAAAAGAAACAAATATTATCTTTTGTTTAAGCCGTGTGTACAAACCGACCCACCATTGGTAGCCACCAATTTGGCTACTTTTAAATCTTTAGAGACTTCAAAAGAACCTTCTTCCCATGCACTCCACCCATTAAATTTTTTCAAAAAAAAATAAAAATAAAATTAAATTCCTCTTTATTTTCCATGGAAATTTTTTTTTAAAAAAAAACTTGTAATAGGTTAAACCACACACTTTGTTGGTAACACCTTTTTCTCTTTTTTTTGTTGGATTGGAATTTTTTGTTTTCGAAGGCGACAAAGCTTCCTCCGTGTTTTCAAGCTAGTCCGATCCATGCCATGCCCCCAATTGAAAGCTCCACAAATAGATAGAGAGGGAAGATTGGGATTTTTACAACTTGTGAGGATTTATTTTCCTTTGCAAAAAACAAAGTTCTTAACAAGCAAAACCAACAAACAAATTCGAGTGCGCAAGGTTGCGAAAGTGTGAGTGTGGTTAGTAGTTTCTTCTTGGATTTAGAATAAAATATTGTTCAAGTGAGATGGGTTTGTTTTGGGAAAAGCCATCTCCTTTTGACTTTGCATCATACAAGTATCACGACAAAACAACTAGAAACTCGTGTTTCATTCACATAACATTGCAACACATAACAAAGTGAACTCGTGTTTCATTCACATAACATTGAAACACATAACAAAGTGAGAGACAACAAAAGTAAGTTTTAGATGATGATGATGTCGGTCGTGTCCCCCTTTCTCTCTCTCTCCCTTCTTCTTCTTCTTCTATATGGAAGAGAGAAAGAATCATTTCTTCCCCGGGTTTCGTGTAAAAGCAAATAGCAAGGTATATTCATGATGTGTTGGTATCCACAAAAAAGTTGTGGGGAACCCGTCATTTTGTGAGATATGTATTATTGCTTTGCATGTTGAAGAGGAAATGTGTTTTGATTGTCCATAAACATAAGAAATTTTGTTTGATTTTTTTAAAAATTGCAATTACGAGAATTTCTATTCAAATCCAATTGAATAATTTCTTTCATTTGAGAACCCAATCCATCATGAAATTTTTTTTATTGCAATTACGAGAATTTCTATTCAAATCCAACTGAATAATTTCTTTCATTTGAGAAACCCTAAACCCATCAACATTTGTGAGGTTTTGAACTCTTATGATCCCCTTTTGTGAATGCTTCTTCTAAATTCTAATCTTCGAAACTTGTTTTCTTTTTTCTTTTTTGTGATATGAACATTTGGTGATTTGCGTTAGAAGGGATGATTCAACGAAAGAAATGTTTATTATGTGCAAACTTTCATGAAAAAATTCATATGGCAAAGGCTAAAATAAGGTTGACCTTGTCCACTCAACTTTATGCATGTGAATTAGGCCTTTGGGAAGACCTAGAAGAGCTTTTTGAATCAAAAAACCCATTTAAATTTTTTTTAAATGCTACCAAATTCATTGGTGGGCCCTTTATTAATTTCATGAGGCCATGTATGAAGAAGAAAGTTATTAAAAAAATGAAACATTATTGTAGCATGAATTTTTTTATAATCATTTAATTATGTCACTTAAATTATTGGTTGTGACACTCCTGATTTTCAAGGAGGTGAGAGATGAAGAGACAAAACCAAGTGACATCACAAATTAATACCCTCTTATCTTGGCAGCTTGGACACTAATTATGTTATTTTCAAAAAATGTTGAATTTTTTAAAAAATCAAATAAATAAAATTTTTGCAAAGGAAAATATTGAATTTTCAAGAATATTCTGTTTTTTTGAAATGAAAATTTCAAAATTAATTATTATTCAACAAACATGTGTCAAAAAGATGCCAAGGTAATATTGTCATGTGAGTCTTGGTGATGCTTACAAGCAAGCCTTCTCTTGGACTCCTCACTAAAGTGTCAACAAAATATGCATTTCTTTTAATTGCAACATTTATTCCAACTTATGCATTTGGCTTTGTAAAATTTTTAAAAAAAAGATTTTTACTTATTAGAGGTTTTGAGGGAACTTGTCTTATTAAAGGCATTAAATCTTGTGGAAACTTTCATATTCTTTAATGAGTTTCCTTGGCAATTGTTAACTTCTTACAATATTTTGTATTGCATGGCTCTAAAACTTGGAAAGTCTTCACACATTCTAACCATAATGACCTAAGCAACCATTTTTTGGCTTGGAATTGAACATTCCACCCATAGTCACTCTTGGATTTTGTTGAAGGAAGTGACTAAGTTCGATAGACATTAAGGCCAAACAATGAATGTTGAGAAAACTATCACCATGACTCGAATGAAACCAAGTAACCAATTGTTTTTGTTTCATTTCAAAATCTAGGGATGCAATAATATTAAACCTCCCACCTATCATTCATACTATAATGTAGTTTAAGTTTCATAACATCCTTAAAAAGATATGAGAAATCATCTCAAAAATGTCTAAACCTCACCCATTGAAAATGATAATTAAAGTTTTGGCTACACTTTACCTCACCATCAACCACACACACTTATGAACCTTGGTTCGGCCAATTAACCTTAGATATCCAACTCCTCCATCATAAATTGCTCTATCAACGTAACATTGTTCATTGAGACATGGAAATTAATAGAAGCACAATTTGTAGTTAAAATTTGCATGTAACTTGAATAAATAAATAGAAATAGTTAAAACAAAAATCCTTATATTGAAAGGATATTGCATAAGAACCTTAACCCCTAAATGTTGAAGTGGATAAACATAAAGGCGAATCAATTTGGTCCACTTTTCAATATATTTTGATTTGAATATAGAAGGTTATTAAAGATTTGTACTTCACATTTGTTTTATAGCCTAATTTTGTTTAATCTTCTTAGGGATGATTGCCATTTTTTCCTACATCTTCCTATGGATGATCACCATTTAGGCTATATATTTATTTAATTTAAAATTCCGTCGATCATTAGGTACATGTTTTTGAACCAAGGACATGAAGATAACCAACCTCCTACACCAAATGTATCTACTTATCTATTATCATTGAGGACATCATTCCATGTCCATCCTATTCATGTCCTTATTAGGGGTTTATTACTACTTGCTTCATGGTTATCAAACAATACCTAGTCCATTTTTGTGGTTGTTTCCTACTACTAGGTATTATGTGTCTTTTGGAAGCTAAACTCTAGAGAGTGATAACTTCAAATGAAATTCCTTATCTACTTCATATCTATCTTGAAATAACTTAGATATGTCACCATGTATAAACATGTCTTTCATAGCTTACAAATAGTTGAGTAGGGAAAGGGTGGTAGGTAGATAGGACCCACAAAAAAGAAAAGATAGAGATTATATTTCTAATTGTATATATTCAATCCATGAAAATCTTCTCATTTAACAATGAGTTTTGAAATAGTCATTAGGTTCCACAAAGCCATGTGATGCAAATCAATTTCAGCAAGTTCTACATTTCAATGCCAAATACTTACTTTAATATCATCCAAACATGGTTTTCAACCTATTCTACCCAACACTTTAAATAAAAAATGTAGATTTCACTAGGACTTCATAATTGATTTCACATGAAGTATGTATGAATTTTCCCAAGTATACTTCAAAATGTTGAAATGGATTTTATTGCTACAATTTGTCTTGACCATCTGTTTATATCAATTTAAAAAATTACTTACAATCTTTCAAAAAAGGGTTTCAATTTCAAAATGTCTACATGTTGAATGCTTGAAAAAACATTTTCCCTATACCAATAATAAAATATTTACTTTCACATTTGACTTTTTTTTTTAGTTTGGCCCAAATGGTCCATCATCTAATGTATGTGTTTGATGCACCATGTCACAACACATCCATCTACATGCTCACATCCATCACGCAACATTTGTTGTGTTTGCATCTTAGCACTACAGCCAACCTAATTAAAAATGAATAAAGCCTTGATTTTCATTTTAAATGGCTTAATAATGAATTGAACTTGTAACCACTTGCAAGGTGGCCATGAATCCAAAGTAGCTACAATTTGAGCTTGATGAATGTTTATGTGCAACAACAAAATGTTAATTAAAATGAACGAATCTAGTACCCAAATGAATTATCAAAGGTATTGCAAAATATGTAACCTCCTTTCAAATGAAGGTTTTATGAGGATAAAATATTGTCCATCTATTGAAAGAGATGTTGTTTTGTTTGTCATTTAATGGATTACAAAAATATAGGTTTGATGGATTCAAATTTTAAGCTTAAGACATGTTGGGATAAAATTGTTTGGTCATTGAAGTTATGAATGAAGAATCATTCCAAAAGTTATGATTATGGGCCATTCCTCTTTTGACTAATTAACGTACTTGTGACCATCAAAGTACCTTTACCATTTCGGCACCAAACTGTTAAATAATTATTTAAATTTGAAATGTTAACTTCAATGATTTTATAATTTTGATATTTTCAATAGGTAATGGTTATATAAAATAATAAATAGAAATTTGTCAATGTTAAAGAACAATCTAGTGTGTCTAAGTTGTCCTAGTTTTAACTTATTATCATGAGAGTTATGTGGTTCAAAACCTAACATTTGAGCTTTGGATTTTATTAAAATTTTGACACAAATAAAAAATAAAATCTCAAAAGTTTGACATTTTAAAAAAAAATGCTTAAATGAAAAAGTTATTACAATAATGTTTAACAATAATTAATTACCAAGAGGGCAAGTCAAAATTTTGGTTTTTAGCCTACTATGTTAGATTTTCAAAGAATTGAATCATGCACCTATTGCATATAGTGAACAATTTGAATCAGTGAACTATCAAAATGATCTTGAAAATTATGAAAAGACTTGAAATTCTTAAACTATACTATCAAAATTTTAAAATATTCAAAATGGGCCTACAAAATCCAATGTTTTCAAAAAATAAATATTTTGGCAATAGTCGTTAATTATTAGTCAAGTACTTATGGCACATTACAATTTGGAAAGGTTGAATTATACATCTTTGATGAAACAAATTAGGTCTTTCAACATAAGTACAATCAAGCATAATAATTTGTTTGATAGATAAATTTTAAATCACAAATAGTATAATTAATTTTAGTTTCTTAAAATCTTTTAACTTGATTTGAAATCTATTATGACAATCAATGAACTTTATTCTTAATTGGAAACATTTTTTTTAATTTTGAAAAGAGACACTTAGAAGTACCACATTCACCTTTTGTCAACACTAATGCCAAGCATTTGAAAGTGGGAGGTAAAAACAAATGGTTTCTTTTGACTTCAAAAGAAAATATTTTCTTAATGGAAAATAAAGGTATGTGGGAGAAACCCCAATCACAACAAAGGGCTTCCAAAGGTACTTTTGACACAAGGAAAGAAAAAATGTGTGAGGACTAGAAGAGGGGAAAAACCTAAGTAGGAAAGGCCAAAAAAAGGTGTTAGAAGAAGAAAAAAAAGCACATAATAGAGGAGAAGGTGGGAAGGAAGAAATAAAGGTTCATGAATAAACGAAATTTGAAACATGATTGAAATGAAACTTCAAATCAACATTGAAAATATTGTATACCAATGCAACCACAATCTTTTGAATATGATTTTCATAAAAATGGAAACTTATTGTTTTGTGTGCACGAATGACATTTTTCACACAAATCATTGGCCATGTGGATGAAACTTGATGATGAATTAAATTGGATAGATGAATGGCCAATATCAACCATAACTTCAAAAATCCATAATAGGTAACATTTAATTTAGCCAAGGAACAAATTGAATCCACAACCATTTGTAAGATAATCATGAGTATTGATTAGTGTTGTGTGGTTATATCATTTACTTGAATATATCTACTAGGTAGGGGTAAGATGTTTTTTATTTTTTTTCAAAAAAATAAATATTGTAATCAAATGTATATTCAAAGGTATATAAATTTGGAAAAATATGTTTGTTTCATAACTTTGGATGTATTTTAAAAATATTCATACTCAAAGCCCAATATGTTTTCAAACCTAAGTAAATCTTATTAGGGTAAATATCACCTAAATCCTAAAATCACCACCATTATTATGTGTGCGTCTTGTGCAAGGCGTTCAATATCAAGGAAAAAATGTGTCTTTTGATGATTTTCGAGATGTTGAAATAGATTTCTTAAATCAAATTTAAGGAAAGTTTGAAAACCAATTAGATCATTATTTTGAGCTTGTTGGAATGGCATATTTTGATTTCTAGATTTTCATTTATGTTGTAGGGTAAATGCCATGTTATCCAATTTGGTTTCAATGGCTTCTCACTTTATACATGTTTAAGAAATTTTAAATTAAAATATTTTTATACAATTTTATTATTGTAATTTCACATCACATGTGTGCATTGTCCCACTAGATTTAAACCTATGAAAGTTTTTAAAATAAATTTTAAATGTGAAAAAAGAACCTCATTTTTAATATTAAACAAGATAAATTTATTTACAATTTTAAAAACCGTAACAAGGGGTATATAATAGGGGGTACTCGAACCTTACCAATCTACCCGAAATTATGAAATTTGTTTACCCATACCTTATATTAATAAAAAAATCATAATATATCCTTACTTCATTGGATAAATAAATTAAAAATTTGTATATACTTTTACTTTAGGATATATCAAAACAATATACTAGCAAAACATTGGTACCAACCATATCTTCCCCTCCCTCAAAACTTGTATGTTACATAATGTGCAATTGAAGTTTTGGAAAATAAATTGGCCATGTCTTTCAAATGAGGAACATTGCAATTGGAAACTCATGTCATCAAAATGGTGGCCAATACCTTTGATGGATAGTTTTTTGTGAAAAAGGTTAAAAAAACCTTGTCCTCCTTCCATCAAGGTTTTTGAATTATGATTGTTTAACCCAAGCCTTCCCCCAAAAGAAAACTCATGTGAATGGTAGATTTGGAGTTTTGTGGACTACAAACAACACTTTACATTTACTTAGAGACATGTGAAGATGCAAAATGAGGGGAGCCAATTATAAACTTCATGTGCATAATATGAGTATTTAAAATTGGTACTTGCCATGTTTGGTGAATCTTAATCATGGTTTTTTAAATTATAATTTTTTAAATAATTTTATTATTATCAAACATTTGGTGATTTTTTTATAAAGGATCTAGAAAAATTACTCAAATTTACACTAGATTTCTTTTTTAATCACCAAATTTTGTCCCCCAAGAAAATCCGTTGATCTCAACCTTTTTATTTTCTACCTTTTTGAGGTGGAATGTATATGCATTTGATTTCTATAGAATTTGAAACTGAAATATCTGTAAATGTATGCTTTTAATATTTTTTTAATTAATGGTTTGAAATATCCATACTCACATGAGTAATTATTGGATAAAACTAATGGTAATTTCACTCGAATCATGTTCGTTTTCATTGGAAATTATTCCATTGGCAAACATTTTGAAAAAATACTATTAAATATTATTCAAAATTTTAGGCGTCGCATCTTTTTAGTGAGAACAAATTTTTCATATTTTCAAAAAATAAATGAACTTACTACCCTACTTATAGATGGAGAGGAATTTTTGATGGCTAGCAATTTTAATTCTTTGGTTTTCAAGAACATCTCATCTCCTTCGTAATACAACTCATATATCCATCCTTTTTTGAAATAAGATCATCTTGAAAATAAGCAATCATCTAAACGAATACTAGTTTATCACTCAAATAAAAGCTCAAAACCAAGAAATGAAATTGCATTTTTTGTGTCCTTATTATTTGGTTGCATTCAACCATTGTGATTGTAGTGTGATAATGTCCCAATTGTTGACACTTGCTTAGAGCTATATATGCGTATAATCACTAGGCTTTTCATGTTTGGTATTCCCCTAATTTTTCATGTTTTTACAACATTCAATATTACATTCATTTCTTGGTTTTGAGCTTTAATTACATTATTGTCAAAATAATCCTTTTTATGGTTTAGTTATTTATAATAGCTAGGAATAGGCACCTAATGAAATTGATGCAAAATATCTCTTTTTAAGCAATTTTTTTTTATGATGTAATATTCTTGTTTTTCAAAAAGAAAAACACAAGTGTGTAAAAATTTGCACAAAAAAAAAACCCTTGGTTCTAAGTACACATAAAAATGGCATGAGCTTTCTCTTCCCTTGGTGACCATTTTTTTAAAAGTGTAATTTCAACTAATTTTGCTTTAAAATGGAAAAAAAAATTGCCAAAGTTTTTGAAACCAAAAAATTGGGGCCAAAAAAACAACAACAAAAGACCTTGCTAGTAACCAATGTTTTTTTCAACAAATTTTGTCAAAATTTTCCACAAAAAATAGAGGACCTAGAGTTTTCTAATGTAAATTCAACTAATTTTGCTATTTTTTTGGAAATATTTTCCAAATTTTTGCTATCAAAAATTTAATTAATTATTCAAAAAAATCCCATACTTGTAACCATTGTTTTTTTTTTCTTATTTTCCCACTCAATTAAGCAAAAATCTTCTAGCGGTGGTCATTCATAAGAGGATTTTGCTTAAGCATCTGACTAGAACTTCATCTAGGATCTAGCAAGTTTTTATTTAATTCAAAAAGAAATTTAGCAACTAAAAAACCAAAAATAAAAAATAAAAATTCAGCTAGTTTGAGGGAAAAAAATTATCACTAGCAAAAAAAAATGATGCTTATAATCTAAATAGATCGACCAATGGGAAACGTTACGTAATCTTCTATCTTGGGAACAATAATAAGAACACGTAACACATGTGCACCAGCACAAAAATGTTTAGTGTATCCGGAGGAGACGACACCTTATCCAACGGAAACTCTCCGAATCAAAGAAAGGGGAGTGGCCATTTTCACCTTTTCCCCACCATACCGGGCGGATACCTGGTGTGGGTATCACGGGAAAAAGCATTTCTGCCGGCGCTTTACATTGAGGAATGCCCTCACTCCCTAAATAAGCGCCTGCCGATCGGATGGGATGGGATCGGCGGGGGCGCTTATTTTTGAAAATGCCCGACTTCTTCTTCTGCGGTGCTACCCGACAAATTACATCCGGAACTATTTCTACGAGCTTTGGCACCGTCTTCTACTCCAATCATCGAATGAATTCGGCTCTTGTTTGGCCGGAGGATTCTCTCAGGTTTTCCGTTGTCATTGTTGTCGTCGGTTCCAGGGGGCGTCCATGCGTCAGCTGCTGGTTCGGGTGGGGCAGGGGCTCAGACAAATCGCATGGACTGCTTGTGCAGAAGTAAAGTGGTGTGTGTGTGTGTGTGATTAGGGTTTCCATTACAAGTGAAGAAACAAGGGGGTGGCCTTTTGCCATTTACATGAAGAAAGTAAGTAAGTATCTTAAGGCAAGAGAAGAAGAAGAATTATGAAAACTCAAATATTTCACCAAGCAAAAAATATACCAATCTTCAACATATCTATTCAACACCTTTGCCTCAAATGTAACATCTCTAATTCCAAAATCTAAATCATCCATCATAACAACTAATTTAGCTTCCTTCACTGTTCAAAACATCCTCTAAAAAAAACCAAAGTCTTTCAAATTATAACTCTGTAATAACTCATCTCAAATTTCAACACAAGCCAAAATATCATCTTTCAAAAATCCTAGTATCAAAATAGACCTATTATTATTATTATTTATTACCTAGGGGGCCAAAATCCGTTAAGCGATTATACTCTATAATGAATCTAAACACAATATCCTTCTTGCCTACCAAGGCAAAGGCCAACAAGGAGTGTGTCACAACACATTTTGGGCTTTTGCCGTTTACATGAAAAAGTGAGTATCTTAAGGCAAAAGAAGCAGAATTATGGAAACTCAAATATTTCACCATGCAAAAAAATATTAATCTTAAAAAAATCCTCTAAAAGAAACCAAAATCCTTCAAGATATTAGAACTCTGTAAAATAACGAACTAATCTCAAGTTTCAACACAAGCCAAACTATGATGATGTTTCAAAAATCCTCATATAAATAAAATAGACCTATTATTTTACTTTATGGGGCCAGAATCCATTAAGCTACTGTACTCTATAATGAATCTAAACACAATGGCCAACAAAATGAATGCACAAAACTGGCAAGCAACTACTTTACCCAAGTTCAGGTTTCTCTTGTAAACAAATCAGAACTCACGCGTCTTAGCATCATTCCTGCACATCTGTAAGTAAAAGCTTCATAGCTCTCTCTGCAACTCCAATCTGCCTAAACTAAACTCTGCTCAGGGTAAATAGTCTGCTTCTGGTCATAGTCTGCTTGTACTAGTGAAGGTATAACCCCAGTGCACATGTGTCAGTAAATAACTAAGGGCATATAGCTAGTCCACCCACACCCCCTATTTGGGCTTTTACCAGTTCCACGACATAATGCAGTTTTCTTTTTTCTTTTAAATATTTATATTTAAAAAAATAATAATTAAAATTTTTTTTCTGTTGAATCGAGATTTTTCAACACCAAAATGAAGGGTTTGGGGGGTTGTTTTAGTGGCCAAATCCCCCTCCCCCACCCAAAAAGAAAAAAGAAAAAAAGGAATTTTTCATCATTTTATAAGTAGCCAAATATATAGAAGGGTGCTTAAATTTTAAAGCCACAATTGGGTTAAATCTTCTTGCGGACGATCACCACTTCAGCTACATCCCCCGAGAAAAAACCAAAAAATCAAGGAAAAGAAAAACTGGTAGGTATAATAAGGTGAGAGACTATTTAAAATGCTATCATCTGGCCAATCAGAAGCAGTCATTTAAAAAAAAATTGGGCCTTGTAGAGATCACTATATAACCTACAAATTTTCAGGTCCAAACCCATTTGCACTCTATTGATTTGAAGGTTAGGTTTAGGGTTTAGGGTTTATCCAAAGTTTGCTATACAAGCCATATTCCAGTCGACATGCTTGAATGAGTAACTAGTTAGGGTCCGCCAAGTCGAACTAATCAAAACCGATAAATAGACGACTCTGGACTTTTTAAAATGCCCTTCGAACTTTTGCGGGTGTCACTGATGCGCACTGTGCGACAGAAGATTGCCTGGTTTTGTTACACTAATGCAGCGAGTAGCGACAAGGTAAAAGTGAAAACAAAGTCTAATTGTATAAGTGTATGAGACATAATAAGTCTTCCTTAAGAGGTGAAGTATTTCACCTTCCGAACGAACGAACAAACGAACAGCCCATGTTATTATATAACTCTTATTCAACCCGGAAATTTTGATGCTTTTGCAGCAGCAACACTACTGACAAAATAATGAGTGTGGGTGCGGAAAGGACTCTTATATTTTATTCTAGATACCAATTTCGGCAGACGCTCCGATTGTACACTAAGTTATGCTTTGCACTGCGCGCCAAGCTCGTGCTTCGGTTGTTCCGCAGGTCCTAACCCATCCCTCAATTCCATTAAAAAAAAGGGGTTTTTTTTTTAAAAAACAATTGCTGCCTTCTTCTTCTTCTTCTTCTTCTTCTTCTTTTAAAGTCTTGTCGGGCAGGTGCTTAGACACTACTTATTTAAAATTTATTATTAAACTTTAAGGTCTTGTCGGTCAGGGGCATAGACACTACTTATTATTATACACAGTCCATGGCATAAAATTAGGCCGGAAGCTTAAGTTCAACTATATACTGAAAGTACCATTGCAAGTTCAACATTAATTATATTCATTTCATAAATGTTGAAATTCTCTCCACCCGCCCACCCCCGAAAAAAAGTCTTCTCAAAGAACAGCATTTTGCAAAGGGAAATGGAGATTATTTTAGAATATTGTTAAATATTTTTTAATTTTAAAATACTGTAAATATATATATTTTTAAAAAATAAAATATTCTAAAATTTCTGAAATGTTCAAAATAAAATTATTATTTTATGCTGAAACATTTGAACTTGCCGTGGAATTATGGATTCGGGACAAATGGATGTGCGGCTTTGCTTGACCCCCGGCACCCCCTTGCCACAAAGCCCCCAATAATTATTAAGTTAAAGGGGTCTCCAGGAGTGAGTCAGTTGAGATTTGGAGACGGTACTAGTGATCTAAATCATATTAATTATTAGTTCATGGGAGTGTGCTCACAATTTATTTTTTTAAAAAAAATTTGAAGGAGCCACATTGATTGGCCCATCCTGGGCAACTTCCTTTTTTTTAGGGGTCATGAAGTCACAAATTTTTTTTGCTCCCAAAAAATTCAATCACTGGAACTTGAATGCTTGGGACCTGTTTGTTTGTTTGCTAGAAATTTGTATACAATTTGTTAAGTTAACGGATTCATTAGTAGTGGTATCCATTAATTGTTGAAGCTCACGTTGTTTGTTGTTGTTGCTTCTTAGTTGTCTTCTAGTTGTTTGTTGTTGTTGCTTGTTAGTTGTCTTCTAGTGTTGATGCTTCTAGCTCTTATGGGTTACCTAGTTATGATTTTTTATTTTTTTAAAAATGGAAGTTGATGTCCTTTGACAAAGTGTCATAATTTAATGTCAAGTTATTAATTTTTAAATATAATATATGCCACAATAAACATCACATATTGATGCTTCTAACTCTTATGGGTTACCTAGTTATGATTTTTATTTTTTTTAAAATGGAAGTTGTATGTCCTTTGACGAAGTGTCATAATTTAATGCCAAGTTATATTTTTTAATATAATATATGCCACAATAAACATCACATATTGTACATTGTAATGGATGAAATCACAACGTCTATCTCACGTGATGCTTTTAACTCTTATGGGTTATCTGGTTATGATTTTTTTTAAATAATTTCATTTTTAAAAAAATGGAAGTTGATGTCCTTTTGACGAAGTGTCATAATTTAATGTCAAGTTATATTTTTTAATATAATATATGCCACAATAAACATCACATATTGTACATTGTAATGGATGAAATCACAATGTCTATCTCATGTGATGCTTTTAACTCTTATGGGTTATCTGGTTATGATTTTTTAAAATAATTTTATTTTAAAAAAGAAGTTGATGTCCTTTGACACAGTGTGAGAATTCAATGTCAAGTTATAATTTTTAATATAATAATATATGCCACAATAAACATCACATATTGTACATTGTAATGGATGAAATCACAAAGTTTATCTCACACATGTGTCAGGAGCATCAACCATGTGTATTGTATTGTGAGAAAAATCAAATTCACATTCTCTTGTAATTACTTGGGTTCCTTTTGGAAGGAGGAATTTAGGTCTTACCTCTGTTTTTTCCCTTCCTTTTAGTCTGAGACCTGATTGATAGGGGCTTCCACTAACTGTTTGTGTAAATATATGCAAAATGAGAGAGAAACTAGACTCTTTGGACTAGTTCTAATTGTAAGGTAGGCTACTCTCTAGTCTCTCACACAGGAAACTAAGAAGAAAGTAGACAGGATTTGTGTCCAGAGTGATAACGCAGTTATGAAAACTGGAAGGTGAAGTACTCTCACTGACAGAGTTCCTTCTAACTGAACACCAACCCATGTGTTGGCATTCAAGTTAGTTTGACTGCATTTCAATTACACTGTAGTTCAGTTGGGAACTTGGACTATAAATTATTAATCTCTTCAACAAATGTACAACTGCTGCTTTTGATTGGCAGTCTAGAGGGTAGTACTAAGTGTCATCATAACACTTGTTTGTTGACATGGAACTACATACCTAAAACCTATGCTCAACAAGGGGGTGTGTCACACTGTGGCCTTGCCATTTACATTAAAAAAATGCTTCTGGCAAAAGAAGAATTACGGAAATTCAAATATTTCACCATGCAAAAATATAATCTTCAAAAACTCCTTCAAGATATTATTATAACTGTATATAACTAATCCCAAGTTTCAACACAAGCCAAAAATACCATCTTTCAAAAATATTCATATAAAAATAGACCTATTATTATTACCTAGGGGCCAAAATCCATTAAACTACTAAACCCTACAATGAATCTAACACAATAATCCTTGCCTTCGTAGGTGAGGCCAACAACAAACAAGGGGAGGTGAGTTAGTTCTTCATACTATGATCTAGCTTATACCCAATCTTCCAATATGGGGAACTTGCAATGAGGAGCAACCCATCATATAGGTTTTGGGATTTAGGCAGATTCAGGTCTAGGTTATAAGTTAGGTTTTAGGGTCTCCGGGGATATCAAAGGTTACAAGATTTGTTGGAACCCCAATTGAAACTTAATTGGGTAATCGACCTTTTATCAAAATTGAATTAACACCTGAATCAGGAATGCCATTCATCCCAATTTAAAAGGGTTCAAGTTCTCTAAGTAAAGAAATATAAATTTATTAAAAGCATATAAAGTTCGACCCTAAATTTTAAGCAAGTTATTGCATTTGATTGGTTGTACATAATTAATATTACATAATTTTTTTATTTTCAACTATGTGCATAAGTTGAACAAATTAATATTCCAGAAAGAAATTATTTAATTATGTATAATGGAGATGGAACCAATTAACTCTAATTTTATTTTTTATAAAAGCCACCTGACCCAGAGGTTTTAGAATTCCTGATAATTAATCTCAAGGTCTTGACCAAAGGTTATATTATTTTAAAAATCATAATAATTATAATAATTACACCAAGCCAACTTTGTATGTAGTATTTACCAGTAATTCAATATTAATTTTCAGAAATTAATATTTTCAGAAACGTTGAAATTTTCAAAAATTATTTGTTCCAAATCAAAAAATATTATGAAGGATAATAGTGAAAGATTTAGGAATAATTCCATTTGTTGAAACGAATTTTGGATGGATGTAACCATGCTGTAATCAGTCTTCTCTTCATTTCTTTTCATTGTCAAAAAGTCTTCAAAAGGCGACACCGTAGTCTGAAAAGGGAATTTACTTTTGTCGCAAATTTTCTTTTTTAATTTAAAATTTTGTCAAATTGCAACAGAAAAATTGTTTTTTTTGGGTGGGGGGTCACATTTGTGTCTATTGGCTACACATTCAAGAATTCTTTGGAAAAAGAGTAGTTATAGGGTCGTCGGTGTTGTTGTATGATCATCATTTCACAATTCTCGAACCTATGCAAGCAAAAGTTATTGAATTTAGAGTGATTTTTTCATCTTTAAAAATTTAATTCAATTTTTTTCTTTAAATTTTTTTTTTTTTTTTTCACAATTGGGTATCATAAGAGCGTCTCCAATGATTCCTTGGATTTTTCCCTGTCACCAACATATATCTCATAGGAGCTTTCAGTTTCCCATAGTTTCAATTCCCAACAAGCCTCACCCATACTCTGAATAACTTTGAAATGGAAAGCTGCTAATAGCAAACAAACCAGCTGCACCAATCATTATGATTGACCAATTAGAAAAAAACAAAGGAACAACACTAACTATGTTGTCCTTTAGAGTTCTTCTAGAGGTCTTGGAAAATGTGCATTCTTCTCATGACACAAGAGTCTTTCAATGGGCCCATTAGATAGACTACTACACTTCATCTATCTATCTTTTTTTTTTAAATTTTAATGCCGAGCAGATTAAACATTGGTCGTTCAAGATGCTCTAAAAAACTCTAAACTTGAGCCCACTTTTAACTGAATAATATTGAGACGAGTGACCTTATAGAAGGTCTAACATACTTGGGCTAACAGCACAGGGACCCACTAGAAGTGTTAGCATAACACATGTTTGTCAAATAATTAATTAATTTTGAAATTTTCATTTCCACAAATAGAATACTCTTGAAGAATTAATATTTATTTTCATAATTTATTTTTTTTGGAAATGTTCAAAATTTTCTGGAAAAATAATATAATTAGTGTCAACTTTGCAAAAGAATTAAGCTGACCCATAATCAACCACTATTTCTTCTAACCAGTCCTGTTCACAGAAAGGGCTCATCATGGATGAAAAGTAGATTACTTCATCTACACACTCAAGAAGGTCCATAGGTTATGAGAAATAGCACTCTCTCAAGAACAAGTCAGAAGGCGACAGGTCTGCAAATTCCGTTGATTATGGACATAACTAGCATCCTTTTACATCCATAATCTGCTCAGCAGGTGGATGCAGATCACTTCACATCCATTCACAGAATGGGTATGGGTCACATTTCATCCACACACAGAATGAGATAACAGCATGAGATAATATGCAATACGACTGGGGTGTGAAGGTCCAATCAGGAAGAGACACATCAGCAGGTCAACCCATAACTATGGCAGTGGTAGAAACTTACTTGAAACATGAGAGAAAGTTTTAATATGTAGCAAATCTTTAGTAAAGGCTATTTATTTATTTATTTATTAAATATATTTAATTTATGCTCATTTTTATGTATCAATTTCTTGTATCAAAATTTTAATCTCACATAAAACTCAATTTTTTAAATTTTTATTATTTTTTAGTTGCATATTTAAAATTTTGCAAGTCACGAGCAAGAGTCAATTTCTCATTCACTTTTATTTTGGTAACATGTAATATGTTTTTGGTTGCATGTTTCAAAATTTCAATTGTATGTATTATATTAATGAAAATTATATATTTTGGTCACATTTATTATTTTCTGGTTCTTTTTTCTTTTTCTTTTTCTTTTTCTCAGTACACATTTTGGTTGCATGCATATTTTAAGATTGTGTTATTATTTTTTTAATTAATATACAATAATATAAATTATTATTTTATATATTTTGTGAATTATCTGATTTCCTATGAGTTTCTATATTTGACCCAACGATAAACCATGTTTGCATCCAAACTCACATAATGCGACTAATTATGCATCATGGATCATTTTGAAAGCTTGTTTAGTTATGGGAAATTTTCTAGAACTTTATGGAATTGTTTGTATGAATCTGAAACAAAAAAAAATTGAATTTCTTCATTATTTATGAATTGATTACTAAAGGAAAATAAAGGAAGAAAAATAAATCACTAATCATGTAATAATAAAAAAACCTGGTTAAAAAAATGATATTTGTCAAATGAATACATTTATCGATTATCTTGTATAGACTTGGACTTTTTTACCTAACTAAGAAGTTTCCGAAATATATCAAATTTAAAATAATGCAACTTGAAACAACTAAGTTAATAAGGAACAAGTCATAACTAATGAAAAATTAACAAATATTTACCAAAAACCAACCAAGCAACAAAAAACCAACAAATAAAACAATAAGTAAATGAACAAAAATACTAACAATTTAACAACTTAATCAAACAATTAGCTAGAAACAAGTTAATTAACAACTAACAAACAACACTACAACTAGATGTTGAAAGGCAAGAAATTGAATTAATAAAAAAATAAGCAAACAACAAATAATTGAAGAAGTTGATCAACAAGGAACAAAAAAATCTGAAATACTAACACTTAAAACAATAAAATCAACAAATAACAAAAACTGAATAAGAAAGAA
>Ga0209611_10007476_pt1 | contig 17482 bp, 9 predicted proteins | sample S1TSphgellanicum_3_FD_187693 | JGI IMG/M metagenome (GOLD analysis project Ga0209611, IMG submission 187693) | Host-associated microbial communities from peat moss isolated from Minnesota, USA - S1T2_Fc - Sphagnum magellanicum MG (SPAdes) (version 2) | ecosystem: Host-associated > Plants > Peat...
AGGATGTACATTTTTCCACTCATCAAAACCAAGATATGATGTTGTAATGATTCTATGACTAGATGTACACATTTGGGTCATTTGAAAATAATTGAATGATTAATCTTTGACACCATTGAAACTAAATTTTCAACACATTTTGTACATAAATTTATATACTTCTTACTTGTTTAGTTTTTTTTTTCTTGGGATATTTGTCACCCAAATATTCTATTCTTGGCAAACTCATTGAAAAGGTGGATGTATTCAGCTATAGGGTTCTTCTCTTGGAGATTGTGAGTGGTCACAAGAATATTGATTTGTCTTTGGAAAGAAACAAAATTTACCTTCTTGAATGGGTAAGTGTATGTACATTTAATTTTTATAAAAAGTTTAATTAATAACCTAATTATATAATGTAATATTGTGGGGCAAGATGCTAAATCACTAGCCCAATTGCTTGAATGGGTTATTTATTATAAATTCAACATAAGGCTAATAAGGATCAATAAGTAAAACAATTATCACAAAGATGAAACCCAGGCTATTTGGTGTCAAATTTTGAAAAGGATTAGGCAGCCATATTTTCCCCAATTACATCATATTAAAAATTTAAAATTTCCGTCATTGAGATGAATCCAATAGCCATAAAAGGGATTGAAGAAGCACTTGGTGATGCTTATATGGCAAATCAAAAAATCTAGACTTCATGTTGGTGGGCAATTAAAAGTTAACACTCAAATGGTTAAGTTAATATGGTTAGGTTTATAACTTACATCCACATCTTCAATTCTTTTTTTTGATCAAAAGCTTTGTATAATCTAAAATGGAATGTTTTGGTGAATAATAATTATTAACAATATGCCCATTGTCCGTGCCAATTTACCAAGAAGGCTCACTTATATTTTGATTGAAAATGATGTTGAATTGAAAACAAGGTATTTGTTTATAGATTGGAAGTAGATTTTATTTGAAATTTTTAGAAAAAACATTATTACACCCACAAAAAAATTCAACTTTTTTTTGAGACTCATTCCAATATATAATTTAAAATGTTTCATTTAAAATTATATATTTATTAATGGAAAAATTTTATCACATTTATCAATATATAAAAGTAGGGATTGACATTTGTTCCTTACAAATAAGTAACAAAAGAATACCTTGAAACAAAAGGATACGTAATAAATCCAAGCAATGACCCACTAATCCATATTTAATACTAATAAGATAAAAGAATTTTGTGAATCTAATTTGTTTCCCCAAAATGGGTAGGCGGTCTTTTCAAGCACATTCTTTACATGAAGATAAGTTGTTTAATCTTATTGACCAACAATTAAACAACAACATACTGGATGATGAAGCACGATGTGTGATTGATGTGGCATTATTATGTGTGCAAACATTAACCTCAAGACGTCCATTGATGACACATGTTAGCCATGTTATTATTTGGGGTGGATATGGTGGTTGTTTCAAAAGAAGCTAATAGCATTCATGAGATGGATTTCTCAAACCTTCTTGGGTTTCATCATGTTGTGCCAATAACCATGGCAATGTTGAAATTGATCCAAGCACTTTGGATCCTAATTAGTCATTCTTTAAGACATGTCCATTAATTTATAATCAAGTGTGAGACAAATTATGTTGTTTTAGTGAACAACCTAAATCATGCACAACTTTAATGTGCCATGTTTCTTTTTATATTATTTGTTACATGTTTTTCATCAATATGTCATAAAAAAACCCTCCATTTTATAGATTTATTGACATTGAACATTTGGCAATCAAGACTCACAAGAATATTTACTAAATACGTTAATTGAACACACAACATGTTATGAAATTGCATTGATACTAGCTAAGAAGTTTTCAAGACTTTTGTGATCATTCCAAATAAAGTTTCAAATTCTTATACCTTTAAATTTGCTTTGAGGTGTATTGAAAATGTTAATCCATTATTGTTGAATCTATTAGAAAACACAATTTATGATCTTCCAAGAAAATTATTTTGAAATGGAAAAATGGTCCTATTGTCATGGACACCTCTTTGTTAATAACTATTGCTTGTGCATATATTAAATTATGCCCATGTAAAAAGACTCTAAATCACATTACTAGCCGTTATTGTCATTTGAACATTGTCTTTGAAAAAATTAACAAAGTTAACCAGGTAAATTGTGATCATCTTATGTTAATGTAACAACATTATGTTACCTGGTGTATAACATGGATTAAAAAAGACAAAATAGATAAGGAGAATGGTAGGGATTAACCAAGGTAGTGAGTGAACTAGATAGGATTAAAATTGTTGAACATTTTAATTCTGAATTACTTTTGGAGGGAAGTGATTTAGGATGAGGTTCTAAAAATTGTTGAAATGTACGACTTGTTTTTGTTTTACACATGGAGTGAAGAAGGGAGTTGCTAGAATTAGATAGAGACACACATTTTTGAGTTCAAAGTTTTGTTGGTATTGAAAACCATAAATTTTTTTATGTTTCCAGTTCTGATTTCTATTTTCTAAATTATAGATTGTTGATCTATTCAATTTGGAGTAAAGATAATAGTATAGATTTGATGAAAAAACATGGATTTATATTTTGTATCTATTGTGTTTTGGATTTCTAATAAATCTAACTATATTTTGACCATAGATTTTGTTTAAGGAAATAGAATTGAGCAAAAGAAACAATAGTTGTAATAAAAAAATTGTGTAGAAATAGTCTATTTGAATTGTTTGCATAATGAAACCACAAATTTTAGATGTTGAAATGGAGCATTAAATGGACTTTTGTATTGTTTTAAATAGGCAGTGAACATTTCTAAGATAAGAATCTATGCCTACCATTTGGTGACCATTTCGAGGACAATTATTTTTTTGGAAGCAAAAATAGCAACAATTATTGAGTAGTTTGGAGTTCTATAAAAACATTGTTTTTTATAGATTTCAATGAATTGGAGGAGGAAATATTGTTGTTTGGTAGATTTAGATTTTTAAAGTTTTTGGTAGATAGAGGACAGAGATATAAGTGATGAAAGTTGTAAGGACTTAAGTTAGAAATACACCATGAAACCAAGGGGGTCCATTCACAGTAAAAGGAGCTAAATAACTTGTTGATTATAATGAAAACTACACCTCTACTACTTTGAAAAATCACCAATAATTATATATAATGAATTATTTATTCCTATTTTAGGGTTTTGCTTGTTATTTCATGAAATTAATATCCTACAAATTTGGAGTCATTTCATTATCGTATTAGAATCCTTCAAATGTCATACACAAAGCATTTGTTAATAGGGTTCTTTTAAGCATTATAAAATTTGAACATGTTTTTTCTTATTCAAACATTCACAAAATGTTTTCAATTTTATTATGGACTTTAATATACTTCATAAGAAAGGCCTCATGTGTTTATATTTTTAAATGCATATGTATTGAATCCTTTGAACGAATGTTGTTAATTTGGATTCTAAATGTCCTTAATGATTCAAAAGGTTCAAAATTTGTAATCATGGTTAAAAACAAAAGTCTACATTTGACTATAATCTAGGTCCTCATGCAAAAAAATTAATGTCTATTATAATATGGGTCATGTTTGGTCTCAGTATTGATTTTCAATCCCAGAAATTACATTTAGAATACAATTTTGATATTTGATAAACTAATCCATGCAAGACACATGTAAAATGTAGTCCTTGGTAAGGACTCTTACCTCGACACCTGTGGCTCCTTTTATTGTAAATGGACCTAGGGAATTTTATATTTTCATGACAATATGAATCGAATGGTGACTCGAAGTTTGTAGAGACAAATGGACCAAAAAACCAAACGAGAGAACATCATTTCTGATCTTGTAAAACATTAAGATGCAAAACAAAAGGTGCATGAAACGCCAAATAGGGATACAATTCTAAAGCCTAGAAGCTTATGAACAGAAGAACAACCTATAGGACATCGAGTGTCTTCAATAGGCACAGGAACGAAATGAAAAGTATGGACAGGAGGTCCATAGAAATGTCTTAGTTACAAAAAAACAATCTCAAGTGAAGGGGACCAGGTTTGAAATATACCCAAGAGAAAGGGCTATTCATACTTTCCAAACACCATTGACTATTCAAGAACATGGGGATGATAAAAATCTAAAGGACAAATTGTTATTGGTGGACCTTACAAATTCATCAAATCTAGAATTCGTGCATAGTCGATAGAATGAATGCAACAAATGCACAAGTATACCATTTATGTACTAGTCAACATTGCCAAATATCATGAGCCAAAAGAAGACTGGGAAGTGGATCATAGTTTTGATCCTAGTATTCTAGAAATGGGTAGATGATAATTACCTAAGAACTTCTATGTATAATGATGCACAGGTGAATGTTTTGAGGAGGCACTACCAATTCCAACAAACAATAGAACTAAAGGACTTGAAATAAATATAGAATGTAGAAGTTACAATTTTGAAGATTTAGCCATGTTGGCTTAAACTAGTTCTAAAATTTGTGTTTTTTGTAAAGTTAGAGGACATGTCGTCATAGAATGTCCACTGATTAATAGTGAAGTGAAGGATGGATTTGTTAGATATGTGGGATAATAGATGTTATAAAAAGACTTTATAGAACAACCTTAGACAAAAAGAAAAATTTGTAATGGTTTAGAAAATAGGTTGCAGGAACTAGGTTTGAATGAAACACAATTTGAATAGAATAGAATGAGAGTGGAATTTTTTGAATATGACTAGGGCTGAACCATTTTCTTTAAAACTAAATTGTAGACAGTAGAAAGTGTAGATGAATGTTGTACAACTATCCAAGCTAGGATGTCCAGAGAGTACACACCATCATCAATAAGGCTTAGGTTGATGAGTGGGATACCTCATAGACCTAATATTGTTTCACAAGAACAATTGGTTGGATCTATGATGCCAAAAATAACTATTATAATTTGTAAGCTTGGAACAGAGGTTGAACCATCTAGAAGAAAGAATCAATTTGAGAATGGTCAAGCTACACATCACAAAGCAATGACCACTCAAGTTGGAAAATGCATAGACCAAATTTATGAAGATATGAATAAGGCAACAAGACCCATTTCAAAACCTCAAATGATGTACACAACATTGTTCATGGCAACACAAGCTAATAGATATGTGGGATGGCCACCACCAATTCCATTAAATTGTCAAAGGCAGAGGACTAGCTCGGTAGTGAACACTAAAGCAAGGGGCTCAGTGGCCAAACCATATTGATAAGCTCTAAAATATCCATATTACAAAAAAAATGTAGATCCAAATGCTTATGTGAAAGTGTTCAAGCAGCTATTTAAATGAATGGCGAAACCTCGAAGGATTACATCATTAATGCATTCAATTATACATTGAAAGATATGGCATTAGGTTGGTGACATAATTATTTGTTAGAATTTCCAAATTGCATGTTTTCTGAGCTAACTCAAATAGTCCATAAATGTCATTGGAAGATTAAATGATGAACAGATTTACATGGAACTCAAGAATATCAACCAAAGAGAAATTGAACGGATTGAAGAGTATTATGAGCACATACAAAATTTGGCTCATGGATTGCAAACACCAACCAAAAACAATTTTTTGGCCACTATGTTTTGGGTAGGTTTATAATCCTATTTGAGGATTGTAACTACAAGAATGAAGCAAACCACATTACAAATGCATAAGGAGGAAGTTCTATTATGTGAAAAAGGGATAACCCCAATAGAAGCTCAAAATGCACTTTCAATACCACAAATGTCTAAATCTACAACATGATAGAACCATAAACAAAACCAAGAAAGACTAATAAACATTGTACAAACTATGGGAGAGACAACCACAATGTGGAGATGTGTAAAATCAAGAAGAAGGAGGAGCCCATTGTAGTAATAGCAAAAGCTACTAATCAACCTTAGAAAGGTCAGAAGAATAGTTCATATGCTTGCCGCATCTATGGTTTGAATGGACATAAGATGACAAACTATCCTAAGTTTGCAAAGATGTAGAAAATGTTTCAAGGGAAGAATGCATCAAACTCGGAAAGGAAAGCCATAGCTAATGTCAAGACAATCACTACAGATGTGAATGTCATTAATGTTAATCTTGGTACAAGGAGAAGAATCACAGAAAAAAAACAAGTTTTCTAAGAGAAAAAACCAAGGAACAAAACTACTATAGATTGGGAGAAGGAGAAGTTGAAGAAGATAATGGTGGAGACAACTTAGTAGTTGCAAAAAGCACAAGCTACCAATGAAGGATATTTTACATCAATAGAAGGATGGAACACAATGTGGCCAAGAATGTTTAATATTACACCTTCTATCAAACCTCAGAAACCTTAAAAATTTGTAGTTCCCCAAAGTAAATTGATGTCAATAAATGAGATATTTCAAGATATTAGTAAACAGATTTTAGAAACTAGTTTTAGTTTGAACTTGGGATAGTTACTAAAAATGGCTCCTAAGTTAAGAAAATATTTCTGGTAAAGAATGAAACCAAATAAACCATAGATCGTAGTTAAAACAATAATAGAAAAAAAAAACACCATCTATAGTATCAAAGTAGTAATAACAACTATCGTTATTAATAACCATATGGCAATTATTCAGGTACAAATTTAAAAAAATATTATAGATGATGTGTTGTTAGATGGGGGGTTTGGGGTTAATATTATTACAAAGTTCAATTGAGATTGAGGTTGGGGTTACCAAAGCTTAAACTGGCACCATATAATCTAAGGATGGAAAATTAGACTGCTACAAAACCAATAGGATTGATTCACAATTTGAAGATATATGTTCATGACATAACCTATGTTACTACGTTCACTATATTGTTGAACAATGCAATAGAAGCTAGTTGTTCCATGTTATTAGGGAGACCATGGTTGAGGGATGCCAAAATAAGGAACGACATAATGACAATTCATGGGAATGGTATGGTTAGAATTATACTAGCAACAAAGCACCTAGGAGCACAGGTGAAATGATTGAAAGTGTTATTATGCTACAATTATCAAAATGGTATCACAGATGAGGAGGAGGAGATCATATTTGCTACAGAACTAAGATTGGATTCCATAGGCACCATCAGGTTACCAAAAAATTTCAATTTGTAGAAACCACAAAATATACCCACACATCTATACTGAATTTCAAAATTACAATAGAAAACAAAGTAGTATAAAACTCATTTCAATAAAAGGAGAAACTACAAACATATATGAACCAAAAGTTGCTTTAAAGGATAAAGTATACCCTAAAACTTATTATAAACATCAGCTAGATAATGTTCAGATTGACGAAATTCTAGTTAAAGTCAAGGCTCAAAAGTTACAAATTGTAGGCTAAACATTCATAGACGAATAATAGTTAACAATCTAAAATCTGGGGATTCAAGTAGAACCTCAAATGGTGAAGGTGAATTCAAATTTGCAACTAAAGAAGGTGTGGGAATTAGAAAAGTTGTTGAGGGAGTATAAGAATGTTTTTGCTTAGACATATAAAGATTTAAAAGGCATTCCACCAAAGTTGTGGAACATTTGTTTGGAGAATAACGTTGTTTGGAGTGAAGAATGAACCTCTGACATTTTAGAAAGGAGTCACAAAAGCATTAAAAAAGAATCTAGATATTTTTATGAAAATTTTTCTAGATGATTTTATAGTTTATAGTGATATGAAAACTCATTTGTAAAAGCTCAAATTATGTTTTCAAAAATGCAAAGAATATAACATCAGTTTAAACCCGAAGAAATGTGTTTTTATGGTGTTATTTAGAGTAATTCTTGGATTCATTATTTCAAAGGAAAGCAAGTTATTGGATCCTAAGAAAATCTAGGCCATAGTAAACATGCCAGTATGATGGAAATCACAGCAGATTCAAGTGTTTTAATGGTATGACACAATTTCACAAATGTTTTGTTAAGAATTTTGCAATGATCATGGTTCTAATTACAAAGTTCACAAGGAAAACAAATTTTTTTTTCTGTGGATAGAGGAATGCCAAAAAACTTGGGAGCTGATTAAGTAGAAGTATATTGAAGCACCAATTTTAATACCACCAAAGTGGGATGTGGAATTTTGTGTTCACATAAATGCATCATTATTGGCTATGGGAGTTTTATTGGCATAGAATATAAATAGGGAAGAATGATCAACCAGTAGTGTATGCTTATAGGCTTTTAAATAATGTAGAACATAATTGTAATACCATTATCTGTTGGGAAATAAATTTGTGTTTTATGTTGATCATATGGCTTTAGTTTACTTGGTTAACAAACCACATGTTTTAAGAAGAATAGCTAGGTGGTTATTATTGTTTCTGGAGTATGATTACACAGTGGTGTACAAGCTAGGCAAGACTCATGTAGTTGTAGATGTTTTATCCAAATTACGTAATGTCATAGAACCTTCAAGAGTCCTAGAGCAGGCCACAAATGCTAGTTTATTTTTCACAGAACCAAAATGGTTGAATGATGTTAAGATACAAATAGGCCGATAGATGGAAAATTCTTTATCACTAGGGTAAAAGCAATAATTAGCTAAGAAGGTTAAACCCTTTATAATGAAAAATGAGATTTTGTATAAGATGGGACATGACAATAGATTGAAGAGGTGTTTGTCAACCACAGAAGCCCAAAAGGTGATGAAAGAATTGCATGAAGGAGTAGTAAGAAAACATTTTGTAATTGAGATCACAAATAGGAAAATGTTAGATGTAAGGTATTGGTGGCCCACAATGTATAGCAATGTTAGTGATTTCTACAAATCATGGGATGCATGTCAATGCACTAGAAGGTCGGCTATGCAAAGTTTGGCCAAGTTAATAACTTTTCCAGAACAACCTTTCATGAAATGGGGCTTGGATCTTGTGGGGCTAATCAAACCAGTAGGATGGTATATAAGGAATAGATATATATTAACACATATTTAATTAATTTAAGACTAAATTTTGAATTTAGGATTTTATACAGCTTGGTGGATGGAATGAACTCCATTTGGTGGCCACCAGATTGAACATATTAATGATCATTTTTGACATGAATGTCATATTGTAATTTTTTCCAATTACATTATTTCCAAATAAAAACAACTTTGTAACCAACAATTTTAAAAAGATCCATGTACACATTATGTTAAAGACATTTAAGACATCTAAGACAAGATTACAATGAATTTTCATGACTGATTGAAAGCCAAATGTTAATGTTCCCATCTAACATCAAAAGATTCAACCATTTCAATTTGAAACAAAAAAAGAAGCCAAATTGGCAAAACTACAACATCATACTATCACACAAATTTTACTAATACTTTTCAAACATATATACACCATAAAAAAATTTAAAATATAATTGAACACTTGGCGGCCACTAGGTGAAACATAAAAAATTGTAAATTATTAGGACGAAATGACACAACTGTCATTTAAAGTCAAAAAAAGGAACTCAATGTTTTGAATATAATATATTGACAACATACTAAATTTCTAACGACGGCAACTTGATCCATCCATGTTAATCGTACAATAACAAGTCTATTACATTTCAAATTATGTATATAATCAAAATAGTACTTATCCTAGTGCCTAGCAAGTGATAATACATTTAATAAATTATAAAATAAGAAAGTCACAAGTAAATGCTCCCAATAAACATAAATAAAAATTCAATTTTTTGAAACACAAACAAGTCACAACTTACCAATAACAACAATGTCTATGCATGCAATTTTATTATTCATGTTATAACAAATACTTTATTTTTGGGGCTTTACATACCATGTAGGAAACTTGGTGGTCACGAAAGATTAGGGATCAGTTTGAACAAAATAAATTATCAATTATTATTTTTCAAGAATAATCTACATGCACACATTTCCACAATTTTTTTTATATTAAACCATAGAACACAAAAATTGCAAAAAATATTTAAAATGACAATCTAATAAATACAATGATACAAAAAAACATCAAAAAATTGCAAATATAATTTAATCAATGTCACCAACATTCTTCATAAATTGGCTGGGGCATTAGTAGCGTTGAGATTAACTTTAGCTCTAGTAGCATAAGTAGCAAAAATATTAATTTAACTTTTTTTTGTTGTATTTTTTCAAGCATGAAAAAAAAAAGAATAGTTGAAATGTTAAGCCATTGTTCTGGACTTGCTAAATTACATTTTCACTTCCCATTCTGATAATCTTCATATAGATGTCATTCATTGAAATTTGATCTTTTTTTCACAGGAACCCACCATTGAACTTTCACCATTTTAAAATATTCACTATTTTCATCCTTGATAACATCACCCTCCACTCTTCCCATCTAGAGGGGAACAAGATTTGGATCATGTGGTTTCACAAGCACAAAATCTTTGACATTAGAGGCCCATCTATCATATTCTAGATAGGATTTTTGGGGGAGCTTTCTATTGCATCACTGGCCAACCTAATGAATCAACAAAAAATCTAATATATGCATATCAATATGCCCAACCAATGTTTTAGGGCCATCCTTCAAACAACCTAGGACCCAAGATTTAAAATCTAAAATCTCTTAAATCAATTGAGGAATGAATGATTTTTCCTCCCTCAATTTTTTTGACAAATACCCAAAATAACTATCTATATCCTCATCTGTATGGCCAACTATAAGAAATCCCAATTTGAACTCCTCAAACACATCCTTCACCATCAACAATGATAGAAATGCTAACAAATGCCGATTCTTATTATCTTTAAAATAATTATCCATTTGAAGCAACACATTTCTTAGCGAAGGCTTCAAACCAACAATTTGATCTGGGGTGAATAATTCATGTATGAAACATGATTTCCTTTGCAACATACATGCAAAGAAGAGTTTTGTGAGGGGTGTTTAAACAAAACTTTTGACTTTGAAATCGGGGCTACCTCTAATGTCTATAAGAGCCGCAATAAGGACCCAATTATGAAATTAGGATTGTTTGGCCACAACTCATTAAAATATTGTGCATATCTCTCATCCTTGTGACCATGTGTTATCATACCCGTGAAGGTAATGGACAATTATCTAAGCCTAGATATCATTTTGTTGCACACTTGCAACCTTAGAAACATAATTTTTGCATGGTCCATCTTGTCATGAATAATGCATAGGAACTCATCCTTTGTTGCACTAACTTTATCATCCAAGTATGGTATAAGTTTCTACATGATTTTTGGTGAAAGATATGTTTTCTTAACTTCACTTCATACTCTAGAACCTCATTTCTATTCTTTCACAATTTGGATATCAAGTCCTTCAAGGATTCACAAACAGTGCATTTTGCAAACATGAACCCTCACTTTCGCACATTGACATTCAAATGATGTTTTTTCCTCAACCTACTCATAACAAATTGAAAAATACCTCCAATGCTTAATTCCTTACTTATCTGCCAACCCATAAATACAAAAAAACAAAGAAATATTAAGCTCTCCACGATAGATGTATGTCGCCAAATATACATTCAAAAACCCAATTCAATTTCTCTAAACTTAGTTTTTCATGACACTCAACAACTATTAGGCATTTCTCCTCAAATAGAAACAAAAATTACTAATTCCATAGAATTCATTGGATCACTACATTCCTGCAAACTCTTCCATGTTTCAAGCAAAAGACATTGCACATCTTGTCTACCATTTCCAATCCCTTTCATTTGATGTGGTGTGGCATCTATAGACAAGTCAATCAATGATTGAACATTGGACTCCGCTTGTTGAGTTGACATCCGTAATTTATGTGTACCTTTGTTCCAAATGTGGTAGAAATTAACAACCTCGCTTGCTATCTAATTTGTACAAACATATATGTCGACCTAGAGAGACCAATGATTTGGCACCAAATAGTTTTGCAAATGTCCAAACCTTGAATAATGAGAAATTTTTGTCGACTTCCATTTCCCCTCGTATGTAACCTTCTTGGAAAATCTAAACCATATGTCGTACGATTTTCGAAGGACAGACTCCAAAACTCTTGTCTTAGCAACAAGATTTTTCCATGAAAGAAATGTTGATAACAATTCATTGTGTAACATTTTGCCACACCCACATTATGCATTGATTCCTCTAACAACACTTTTTCAATTCTAGAAATGGAACCTTCAAAATCAGCCACGCTTCATTTTTTCTTATGAAAGGAATTTTGTTTTCTTTACACCAACTGCACCCACATCATCAACATTTGATATGTGTGTTTCATTAAATGTTATGAAATGCTTTTTAAAGGGGTACCCATAAAAAATTATTTGATCCAGCAACCATTTCCAAATGGTCGTCATTGCTAATATAATCAAAGAATACAAGATGCAAAGCCCAACATGATCCTCCCCAAGCCAATCATTAAAAATTATTTCATGTGGGTCACATGCAACCACATAACCTTTTGCAAGGAAAACCCACCATGGTTTAGAAGATTAGATTTAACTCTTTACCACTTAGACTGATGCCTTCCCATTATATTTGAATTTGACCTTCTCACACCATGGCCATGCACTGCATCATCATTCCCATATGCATTCCCTTGTCTATAGTCCTCCTTATTTTGTTCAAAATTTTCCTTGACACCAACCTTTTCATTGTTTTCCACAATATTCTTCACTTCCTTCTTCGCTCATAGAATTAAACCCAGATTCCCCAACGAACCCTACCACACTATCTTCAGAGATATGACTCATTTCACCATGTAAATCCTCAACTCTATCACCCATATTCTCCACATCACTGATGTTCTCAACCCAAAAACTCTCTTCCAAAGAATTATCCTTACATGAAACTTGTTTTTTCGAAAGATTATTCACCCCATCCATTATCACCTAACATTTTTTTATCGCCATTTAGACCACTTCATCATTCAATGACAAATATTTATAAGGCCAAAAAACCTCTATTCCAATCACTGATCCATAATATCTCACACTTGGAACTAGATAGAATAATTTCCACTGCTCACATTCATCATTCACATCTTCAATTAAAACCACAATGCAATTCTCCACTCCACAGGGTCCATATATAAGAACAACTAATGGATCTCTATAGGTTCCAAAACTAATCTTCACCTTTTCATTTTCATCTACATCCCAAATAGTAAGAGAACAACCAAATATGAATCCTTCTTCCATATTATGTTAAGCCAACAACAAACAAGATGCAACAATCGAAGATCAAATCTCTAGCCATAACATATGTTCTCCAACCCACCCATTTCATAAGAAGATATCAGGATGCAAGGTACTTTGCATTTTTTAGGTGTCCACCCACGGATTGCAACTTTTAGTAGTTGTTAGGCATCTTTCTAGGAAATAATCCATGGGAGAAACTCTTGCTAGCCCCCAGGTGTCTCTTTGAAAACATTCCTAGAAAGAAACACTTGGTGATTGTTAGGCATCTCCCCTAAAAACATTCTTGGGGAGAAATGGCTGGCAACCACTAGGCATCTTTTCGGGAAACAATCCATGGGAAAAACACCTAGTGATCACCAAGCATCCTTCTGAGAAACAATTCGTGGGAGAAATGCTTAGTAGTCACCAAACATCTTTCTAGGAAATAATTCGTAGGAAAAATGTCTAGCAATCGCCAAATGTTTCATTGGGAAACAATCCACGAGAAAAATGCTTGGTAGTTGCCAAACATCCTATTAGGAAACAGTCCATGGGAGAAATAATTGGCGGGCACCAAGTGTCTTTTTGAAAAACATTCCTAGGGAAAAATGCCAAACATGCACTAGGCTAATCTCTAAGAAACATTCTTGGCGAGAAACGCCTAGCAATCGCTAGGCAGACCTCTAAGGGAAACATTTTTAGGGAAAAATGCCTCATGGCTGCTAGGCATTTTTCTGAAAAGCAATCTTGGGAGAAATGCTTGGCAACTGCCATGTGCCTCTCCAAGAAACATTCCTTGGGATAAATGTTTAGTAGCCACCAAACGTCTCTCCAAGAAACATTCTTAAGGAAAAACGTCTGGCAACCACCAGGTGTTTCTCCCATAGTCTTTTTCCACCCAAAACATCAAAATGTTTTTCCCACCTAAATTAATGGTGTAAGGTTTTTCTCATAGAGCTGATCAATGGCTAGAAATGGTGTGTTTTTGGCAGTATTTTAATCCTTGTCTATTTGGGGACTCTTCATTCTTTTCAATTTTAGACCATAATATATATTACATGAATGCTCTCATTAGCGAATAAATTATGTCCAAATTGTGCATGCTTAATATTTGCTGGAAACTCATAATAACTTGGCAAATAAATTGATGCTAAAGAGGTGATTACATATACTGAGATGTATTAATCAAATGAAAAGAGTACAAAACATGAAGAGAAAGGAATCACATAGATTTTGAAAAGGAATTTTGGCTTGCTTAATGATAGAAAGGAAAGCTTAATATGTTGAAGCACAACCTCAATAGAACACATGAAAATATTTGTGCTATTGACCTAGCAAATAAACATTGGCATCTATAATGCATAAATGAAAATGTATGTCTCTTGATCTATGATTGTTTAATTTCTACAGAAAGCTACCTATTGGTTCCAAATGTTTCAAGCCCCTCATACCTTGTGTGGATTTGAGTTTGGTCGCATAATTGGAGGATCTATTCAATCCATTGCTTTGTGGTCAAAACCTAAATTCACAAACTTTTAAATATTATGATGAAATTACATTTGGTATAATTTGAGCAAATCATACGTATGTGCCAAGGAACAAAATTCTAGGCCTTTTTGCATCTTAAATTGTAGTGTTCTTTCTCCCTAACAAAAAATTGACAAATTGTGCCTAACATATTATATTGACATAGAATCCTTGATTTGAGAAGTGTGTTATTGTGGATACTGAGGAAGTAAATCATGAGAATAGTATGGAGAAGGCTTAAAATCATGTGACTTTGAAAGAATTGGAATGATGAATCTAGAAAATGACATACTATTTAAGTGTAATCTTGTGTGGATTGTTGCCTATCCTTGGATGAATGGGGATTGGGAATCTGCATTGCCTCTTTCCGTTGTTTGTTGTTAGGCTCTATGTGACCTACAAGTTCAAAAGGGACTTCAACATGAATGAGGGAAATGAAAAGGTTATTTGTGTGATGGAAACATGGCTTCATTTACATTAAAAAAAGAGACCAAGAACAAAGTAAGCATGGAAAGAAGATAGAGGGAATGAGAGATCAACTTTGCACACTAAGAAAAAGAAGAAACGAAGAGCGGAACCTAAACATTGGTTATTCGATTGTTGGGAGTGACAGTTCAAAAATGCCGAAGAAAAAATCTTTTGACCTATATGTTCTTTCAATGGTGTGGTGCAAGTTGGAAAGCATTTACTATTAGTTGCTTCGTGTTGGGTTCATCTACAATGTTTGTTGTGGAATTCTAGACACCCATTGCCTTCCTCCTTCGAAAACTATTTGCACGAGGTTCATCCAGCCTAAAGGAAAACTCACAAATTCAACCCAATCCTACTTCTTTTGCTTGAAGAACATCGTCATTGTGGAAAGATGTTCAAGAACGCTTTGTTTATTAAAACTCTTTCCTTTTTCGTAACTTTTAGTGCGAAGAGTGGAGCCTCCACTTCAAATGTAATGATGGATGTGTACTTTTGAGAGGAAGATCTACATTGTGTATGAAGAGACCTGAAATCCTAAGAGTTGGAAATAATAGTTAATATTGCATATTTCATATATTTGATTTTTTTTTTATAACTAAAAATTTATAGCATATAACTAACTAGCAACTAAGGTTGGCGTGATGAATTTGTAATGATCCTTCATTATATTTGGGTTTAGTGAAGTCCAACCAAAGAAAATCATTGGGTTATTTGTCTTTGACCATAAAACCTGAAACTTAATGTTCAATTTTTGAGTTTTAAATTTCAATTTTCCAACTAACTTTTAAACAAAAAAAAGGTAGGCACTTGCAAGTATATTAGTTGTTTCAAATAACCAATATTATATTTATTATTGGTTAATTATTACCTACAAACTAATTGACATTATAATTATCTTTTTTTTTAATGAATATTTCATAATAGATTAATACTTATATAAGCTTTTAAGGTTTAAGGTTTACATTTTGGGTTTATCGTTTCAAGTTTGAGGTCTAAGGTTTGGGTTAAAGGTTATAGGGTTTGGGTTTTAGTCTTTCAATTTTAGGGTCTAGGCTTTAGGGTTTTGGTTTCAGGGTTTAGGGTTTTGATTTTAGTCTTTAAGGTTTAAGGTCTAAGGTTTAGGGTTTTAGGCTTTAAGGTGTCAGGGTTTTAAGGTTTAGGTTTTTGATTTTAGGGTTTAAAGTTTAAGGTTTGAGCTTTAGGGTGTTAAGCTTTAAGGTTTTAGAGTTTAAAGTTTAGGGTTTAGGGTTCTGGTTTTAAGCTTTAAGGCTTGAGGTTTAGGGTTTGGGGTTTAGGGTTTTGATTTTAGGATTTAGGGGTTACGGTCTAGGCTTTAGGCTTTAGGGTCTGGGCTTTAGGGTTTCAGCTTTAGGCTTCAGGGTTTCAGCTTTAGAGTTTTAAGCTTTAGGCTTTAAGGTTTAGGGTTTAGGCTGTTTGATCCTTTGTGGGTTGCACTCATAAAGTTATGACAGCACTTGTCATGTTAGTTTGGTTTTGCTGGAACTGGCACAGAAACCTGGAATTGTATACTTCTTTGAGTCACTCCACTCACTAATCCTCTCATTAGTTATGTGGTTTTGAGAAAAGGATATTGCACATTCTGTCTTGAGTTCATAGGGTACTCAAACGCTGGCGTTTCTGGAAACAGCCGATCAAGTTGGAGTTTGAAAAGGTGTACTGGCCCTACTTGCTCATTAGCAAGAAGAGATACGCTGGGCTTTTGTGGACCAAGACTGAGAAATATGACAAAATGGATACCAAAGGTAACAAAGCCCTTTGTGACTATGTTAATTCCACAACACTGAAGCTGAGCCTGAAAAACTTGTGAGGAAGTTGGCATTGAAAATCTGGAGTCATTGTGGATGGGAGAGATCACAATGGAAAGAAGTTACAAGATGTTGACTAGAAGGCAAGCGCAACATTGCTTCCTGAATTCCAGAGTGATAACAGGCAAAGATTAGGTGCATAGTCAATCAAGCATGTGCAAGACTGGGTGCTTTTCTCACTGCACTGTATTCGTAACTTATGGAATGCAGGGATTGAGACAGTGAGGAGGGATAATTCCCTACTAGTGAAGAACTTGGTGACAGAGTGCTTCCATAAAATCCTCATTGATCGAAACATTCCAGGGGCTGTGCAATTTGTCAAAAACACCATAGCTGACCCGCTCATGAATCCGATGGACTTCTCTCTTCTTGTAATTACTAAGGTCTGACATCTCGCCTCCATGTGTTTGTTGGTTTGCATATGTTGTCTATAAAGTCATCCTTCACCATCTCCCTGTGATGATCTACATGATTGGATGTCCTGCATATACGCAAGCACTCCACATTGATGAGATTTGCACAGCTAAGAGAAGAGGTTA
>Ga0209611_10007477_pt1 | contig 17482 bp, 15 predicted proteins | sample S1TSphgellanicum_3_FD_187693 | JGI IMG/M metagenome (GOLD analysis project Ga0209611, IMG submission 187693) | Host-associated microbial communities from peat moss isolated from Minnesota, USA - S1T2_Fc - Sphagnum magellanicum MG (SPAdes) (version 2) | ecosystem: Host-associated > Plants > Peat...
ATATATATAATTTAACATGCTTTCTTGCATGAAAATTTCCTACACATTTTGTTGAAACGTGGGGTCACAAATTCTAAGCATAGTGAATACAAAAAATCAACCAAATGGAAAAAAAGAATCATTTTCATTGTTACCTTTTCCAAATTGATTATATAACCTTCAAAATTCTTATATTGTATATTATTTAATTAAATGCATTATACAAACATTACACCAAACATAGATGTATGCATTATTTATCCATGAAAAAAATTGAAATCAATTACATTATTTAATATATTCCTTTTCATTATTTTAACATGAAAACACTACTAAAAAATGTGTTCTATTTTATTCTGGGTTTCATTAAATTTTCCAGTGAATTTGGAAATTTTTATCTAGTGAAATTGTTTAACCTCCTTATGAACAGGGACCAGTTGTTACGGACAATGATTTGTTTGACTAGTACCTACTAAAACAAGGTTATTGTCAAATGAAATGCAAATTTACCAAATCGTTCATTTGCTAGTTAATTAATTAACTAGTATGGAAATTAAATTCTAATTATTTAATATAAAATATTATTGATAATTTCATGATTTTAAAAGCTTATTATTTATTGACACGTGTCACTACTTACGTTAAGTTAAAAACCTAGCCTAGCTAGGTAGGTAGGCCACGTAATCAACCTAGGCACTTCACCTAGGAATTCAATAAGAAAATATTCGATCAGCATATTGTTGACCACACTTGACACCACCCATGAGGTTTGATCCCTTGACCTTTGGAATGGGGGCAAACACCTTTACCATCAAGCCACCACCTCACTTGTTGTGATAATATGCTACATTACATTCTATTTATCAAATATTTCATTTAAAACATTACAAAAACGTAAACTTTGAAATTTCATATCTTATTAAGATTTTGTTCAAATGAAATGATTCAAATTTACTTTTTAAAAAAATTCAATAATGTACATAATTACATTTATTTCCTTTTGAAAATTTAAAATCATTTGAACAAAAAGAAAGTTTAATAAATGAATTTTTTTTGTTAATATAATAATACTACCTATGTTAAGCTATTTTCAATTATTATATGACTATTTTTCATTAATTTAAATTAATTCACCCTACATTATTTACGGTTATTTATGGCTCTTTTTAATTACTTTTGGTTATTTTTGGCTATTTCATTTTAGGTTATTTTTTGTTATTTTAAGTTATTTTTGGCTATTTTAACTTATTTCACCTTAGGCTATTGTAAGTTTTTTTATCTACACTATGTTATTTTGGCTATTATAAATTATTTCAATTTAAACTACTTGTAGTTATTATAAATTATTTTTGGTTATTGAAAGTTATTTCACCTTAAGTTATTTTTGTTTATTATAAATTATTTCACTTTAGATTATTTTTGGTGATCCTAAACAATTATAATATATGGCTATTGGTTGTTTTTTTATTAGTGTTATTAGTGGTTATTAATGGCTATTGGTACCTATTCTATTTGTGGCTATTAATGTTTTTTAATGGTTATTTTATTAATAATTATTAGTAATTATTCTATTAATGGTCATTAGTAATTATTCTATTAGTGGCCATTCGTGGTTATTCTATTGGTGGTTATTGTATTAATGGCTATTGGTGATTATTATATTAATGGCTATTGGTGATTATTATATTAATGGCTACTAGTGACTATTCTATTAATGGCTATCGGTGATTATTTATTAATGCTATTGGTGACTATTCTATTAATGGTTATTTGTGATTAATCTATTAATGGCTATTGGTGATTATTCTATTAATGGTTATTCGTGATTAATTTATTAATGGTTATTGGTGGTTATTTTATTGATGGTTATTTGTGATTAATCTTTTAATGGTTATTGGTGGCTATTCTATTAATGGTTATTCTATCAATGGCTATTGGTGGTTTATCTTTTAATGGGTATTAGTGGCTATTTTAGTAATGGTTATTCTATCAATGGCTATTGGTGGCTTATCTTTTAATGGTTATTGGTGGCTATTCTATTAATGGTTATTTTATCAATGGCTATTAGTGGTTTATCTTTTAATGGTTGTTAATGGCTATTCTATCAATGGCTATTGGTGATTATTTTATTATAAATTATTTTTTGATATTTTATGTTATAATATCATAGGCTATTGGTAGTTATTATATAGTAGGGTATTTAAAATTATTTTTCATAGGTTATTATTTTATATTTTAAGTTATTTTTACCTTAGGTGATTATATTATGTTTTGAGGTTTTTTTTAAATTATTATGCTTAGGATAAAAAACTTTATAATAATTTAAAGTATAATTTGAAATAACATATATTATTTTAAAATAAAATAACCTTAAGTATAGCCTAAAGTTAGTTGAATAATTTAATTTAAAATAATTTGAAAACTTATAATAAACTAATTAAGATACTTTAAGGTAAAATAACATATAATAATTTAAAGTACAATAATTTATAATAGCCTATAATAACATAAAATATAAGTTAAAATAACTAAAGTAACTTAAATAATATAGGGTATATCATAAACTAACAAGGGTAGAATATTTTTAAAAACATAGAAATAAGCCTATTTGCTATAGTGAATTGTAATAATGAATTATATTAATTAATAATGAAACATGATGTCTACATAATGATAGTATAGTGAAATAATTTTCACTAGGTGAAATGAGTAAAATGCAATGAAATTATTTCATTTTTAAGGTCCCTTTATGATTTAAGCTAGTAAATTACACCCCAATTTGGTAGTAGTGAAATTACAATTAAAACAAAAATTCAAATTAATTAAAAGGTCTCAAAACGACTTCTATATTATATCCAATTTATTCTTAGATTTTTTTAGTAAATTAACATAACATCATTCTAGTTATAATCGTATACCAATCCCTTATAATCATGAACTAATAAATGTAATAAAAATCCAAAATAGTCCTTTCTAATCCTTTTTATTTTAGACTATCCTTTTGGGTACCTTGATTATGAATATGCCCACTTAGGTTATGTGCCTATTAAGTGAGTTTAAGTATGCACAATAGGTAACGTATTTAACAACATAAACTAGTTTTTAAAGCTTAGCCTATGTAATGAAATGTGTCAACATGGTACTAGTTCAACTTAATGAAATTAATAATAATATAAATATAAAATTAAAAAATTAAAATCTAAATAATAAATGTTTAAATAAAAAAATGATGTGACTACATTGTTTAGTCGTAAAATTAATGACAAAATGATGATGCCATGTAAGTTGGTCTCGATGAATGGAAAATTCATATAAGTCGCATCTTTATGTGACTACCATTGCAACTTAATGCCATGTATTATCTTTTGCGATTAGAATTTTATGCAACTTGTCCAAGGTGACTAGGCCTTGTCATACGTCACATGTGGTAATTACAACTAAAAATAAGTTGTTAATCCAATTGTTTATTTACAAATTCCTTGTAATGTTGGTTAATGTCCTTAATGTCACAAGCACAAAAATTACGAAGAAAAATATCAAAAGGATAGGTTTAAGTTTAAATTCAAAACACGAAACAAACGAACCAAAATAAAAACATAAAGGTTAAAACCAAAACACAAAGTGTGTAAAACGAAAGTACAAATATATTTTTATTTCAATGAAGTACAAAAATGTAAAAAACAAAACAAAACAATAGAACAAGATCAAACTTCAAACTAATGTTGAATATATTAAAAGTAATGGGTTCATACTTATATTTATACCCCTTTGGCCTTCAGGGGCCTAATTCAAAGAAGCTTCCATTAAGGTTTCCATGTGCCCACTAACCATGGAAGCTTTTTAAAAGGCTTCCTAATTACAAGTGAACTATAAGTTAATTAAGAATTAACTAAAAATTAATTATGAATTAACTATTAATTGCCATAAGTTAACTAAGAATGAATTAGATTTAAATCATGAATTATTAAAAGTGAACTATGAATTAACTAAAAGTCAATTAAAAATGAACTTCAAATTAATTATGAAAAAATTAAGAACTAATTAGGATTGAACTAAAAGTTAATTATGAATTATTTATTAATTGACCATAAGTTAATTGAGAGTGAATTAGAAATAAATCATGAATTACTAGAAATGAACTATGAGTTAACTAAAAGTGAATTAAAAATGAACTTGAAATTAATTCTGAACAAATTAAGAATTAATTAGGAATGAACTAAAAGTTAATTAAAAATTATGAATGAACTACACTCGTCATGTGAAATTGATGCTCTTGATAGTTGAGATGATGGATGACCTTACATACTTAGCAATGACATTATCTTAAGAAAACCAATAATGAATATGACAACATTCATTTTCACATGTTCATTGTTGTTTAACTTTTGAAAGAAACTTGAATATTAGAATTGCTCTTATTCAAAACTACTCCTAAAAATTACTATTGTTCAAAATTGTTTGTACTTGAAATTCATGTTGAAAAAACAAATGTGTAAGGAAAAAAGGAAGGACAAGGAAGGACAGGGGAAAAAAAGGGTGTTTGAGAGTTTTTTTCTTGATCATCTGCTTTACAAAATATTGGGGTTAAGAAAATTACAACAACACAATTTGTTTGCAAAAAAAGTAAAAAAGAAAAACTGTAAATCCTTGTTACCTTTGAACCTTAAGAAATGCATCATGGTCAAAACATGGGCCACCTACGATCCGTGATTTCACCATAACTATTTAAATGACAATAAAATGTTATCATGATCATGCAATGATACACATATTTCATGAATTCCTTGAATAGGAAACTATTTTCACCTTTTTGGATATTTTTGAACAAGGAATACTACCTATGTTGTAAATACTTGCCATGAAAACCTAATGATTAATTTATGCTTGCGTATATATTTATTCGCCCATTAGTTCTCAATTTTTTATAAAAAAAAATTGGGTTTGACATATAATAAAAAAATTCAAAAAATATGAAATGGTTAAAAACTAGCCAAAGAATTGTTGATCCTTTGCCATTTTTTGCATGAAAACCAATGATTCTTTAAGGCTTTCAAAATAATCAGAAGTGGCAATTTTTTTATTCTAATTTTTTTTCAAAAAATTTGACTTGATGATTCTTTGATTTTGAAATATTATAAGAACCAAAACTAATGATTCTTTAGAAATTCAAAAAATTGCCCAACACTAGTAAGAACCCTCTCCTTCATATATATGTTTAACTTCATAAAAATGTTTGCCTCATGCATTATGATGGGTAAAGCCCATTAGTGAGGGACATTCTAAAAATGTGTCAAAAATTAAAGTTATCCATATAGTCTGGTAATTAGGGTGTGAGAACTGCCAGTTTTGGCATAATAAAGTATCAAATGCGGAATTGGGAATGGAATTTTACAAAACAAAATATCTGAGACTCAAACTAGTTTTTCCACCAATTTTGGTGGTAAACTGAGTTTGATCCCTTCTTTCCTTTTTCTTGAATGCCTCCATTGCGGCTAAATATATTTTCACTACTCTTACTTGTACAACTATTATAATTACTTTCAAACCTTGTGCATTAGATGCTAAGTTTCAGCATTTCATATTGAGATATCAAAAATTTCATTATTTTGTTATACCACAGAAAGAGGGGATAAAGGGTGAAAGCAGAAAGGATGGGGGGTGAAAGAGAGGGTGACCTTAAGGATAACTTTATTATCTCCTCCTAGTTCCCTTATTTTGAGAATGTCGACACCTTGGGGTTTCACCCTACACTTTCCAATTTATATCTAGCTAGCTTTGGATGGGGTTAGTTGTCATTTCATCAAACACTCATCCTCAGAATATAACTTCATTAAATTACCCCAATTGGTGGAATAGACCACGTTCATAAACATATCTACCTCATATTATTATCACATGGAAGTGTGATTTTTGGTTATCATAGAACTTTGCCGACTTTGACAATAATTATATTTTTTTCAAAATTGTTGAAATTCTCACCCAAACAAGTTCCAAGAACAAATTTTTGTCAACGAAAAAAAGAATCTTCTAGAATTAAAAAAAATTATGGTTTCTGACATGGAAAATTAATTAAGTCCTTCAAATTTGCCCCATTTTGAGAAAAAAAATGTTCTAATCACCATATTTAAATTAAACGTGTTTGCAAGTTGTCGGTATAGAGTGGGGTTTCTTCTTCTTCTTCTTTTGTGAGCTAAAGCCAAATTTGGCTAACTCTTCTTTGTTGAAGATCGCCAATCCACCTACTTCATGAAATTGAAAAAAAAAAACCCCCTTGTTGTGAGGTTGCTTGTCACTTCCTCACCCAATCTACAAGCCTGTAAGTCAAACATGCTTCTTTCATATGTAGACTTTAATGGCACTGATACCAAAAGAAAGGGGTAAGAAGAACATCTTTTCATCACAAATCCAAACTCTATACCTATGACTTTTGCAACTTATATCTTGCCATTCACGTACTGTTACAACACATTGGTGCTATTGTTCTAATAAAACATAAATTTTTATACCCAAATGAGACTCCAGGCACCACATACTTGTAAGTCCCTTGTGGATTTCTATGTAGTATTCGTCTAATTACTGCCAAAAATAATTCTTGATATTGTGAATACATGAATTAATGGGATCTGACTTGAGGTTAGTGCCCTCTGTGTTCATTTGGTCCGTTATGAGCTATTAATCTGTCCCTCTACCCTATGACATAATGCAAAAAGATACTTGTTTTGGTTTCACAAACAAGATGACTTCTAGTTCCAAACTAAGGATGAGCAATAGATGCCAAGTTGGCTTGCAACAACTTGGGGAAAAAAAAAAATTGATCAAAATATGGGTCTATGGATATTTTTTGTAATCTCTCCCATTTTGTGCCCACGTTCTGCCCAACCCAAGGATACCCATTAAAGTTTTCGACTTTAATTCATCATAGAGGTGCTTTTCTAGGAATGCTTCCACCAAAGTCCCAAACAAATGCATCACTCTAAATGCTCTGATTCTATAACTCAGACCCCCTTTGTGCATCATCATCCCTCAACATCAATCCTTTATAGAGCCTAACATTAGCAAAAACACAACGCCTGCCATGATTGACGCACCCCCAAGCTCTTTAAGGGACACAAATGTGAGTTCAAATTGAAAACAACGGAAGAGCAAGGAATCGGAGCAGACTCCCTGGCTCACAACACTTTGAAAGGGTAGAGGGACGTGCTAGAGCTCCGGTTTGGGATTAGGAAGAATGACAAGCATCAACTATTCACACGGACCTACACAAAACTAACACAAGGTGGTTAGTGCATAGTTAAAGCACTTTTGATGCTAGGACGAACCACGGACAACTCAAATTCACAAGACTCATCATGGCCCGGACTTGGGGGAAGCCACCACCTTCCCCCTTATAGTATACTTTGTGCCTCTCCATGAGGCCCACATCCAAATGGCATTTTTGTCCCGGGATTTCGAAATGGGAGTTCCGAAATTGCCAAAGTTGGGACTCCCGTGACTTTGGAGCCCCATAACTTTGTGTTCATATCTCCGATTGAGATGAGGTCTAAAATGTAGCCCTCGTCGAGAGCTTTCCAACGGTATGTTGCACACCACTTTCACGCAAGGCAATCGGGTTAATTCCTGACATTTAGTGGTTAGGAGTCAAATTGGCCCTTCTTTTGGCCATAACTTGTGTTTTAGATGTCCAAATGGGTGATGCAAGCCCATTTTAGACATCTACGTTTCAATATCTTTCCAATGATATAAAGAACTCTTCAAGCCATTGGGTTTTGACCCTTGTAATTGCTCTCTGAACATTCGAGAGTCCACCGAGACTCCAATTCTCAAAGTGGAAGCTCCTTTGGGAGTGTTAGGGTTCATTCCCTCACACTTTCCTTCACTCCCGGGCTTCCCTCTTGGCTCGCAACCTTGCAAGCCTTTGCCTTGGTCGCGAGCCCAAGCTAGGGTTGCGACAATGATGTAGCTACTAGTGTAATGGAAATAAAAACAACAACTATTCACTTTTGAAAGCTTTTGATTCTACATGATCTACTACAGATGCAATCCAAAAACCACAGACCTATCTTCTTTTCCTTCCAATTCCCCTTTCTTATCTTCATCGAATCGCATCTTACTCCCATCTTTCTTGCATGCTTAAAGTGCTCTTGGCCACCCATCATCTATTACCAACTTGTTTCACATAATGCACAAACAACAAAGTTTCCTACTCACAACCACAAACAAACAATCATGATAAACTCCACCACCTACATGAAGAAAGTTGACGGCTACTCAAAACAAAACTTAAACCTTAAAACAAACTAGTGTTCACACTAGAGAAATCCAAATGGCTTCTTGTCTAATCACATACCACTAGTGTTCCAAGGAAGTTTATAGAGAATAATTTTTAATGAACTGCTAACTATAATCTATAGCTAGCCCATATTTTTGTGAATTTTTGGCTATGCAGCAGACACCCCCCACCCCCAAACCAATGTTGTGTGCATATTTGTTTTTTTCTTAAAGAGTCTATAATCTCGGATTTTTTATATTTCCCACATGTGGTAGAATCTTCAAATAAAGGATTTTTTAAAAAAAACATTTAAATGCCAGAATTTACATGTAAGGATAATATTGTTTTGTTCAAACAAAGCAGCTTTCGAGTATAGGGTTTATGATTTTTTTTAAAAAGGATGCAGTTTTAAATTTAAAGTTGTAACATAAATACCTTAAAACTTAATACTCAAACCCATTTTAAACACTCCAATGGGGGGGTGGGGGGGGTTCTTTGAGGGTTTCATTCATCCACCAAAAATGGGCAGATAAAAGGTTCTAAGTTCTACTGTGATTCGAGCTACCATGATCAATGGTTCAGTGTGAAAAAATTTACATTGACATGTTTCCTTTTGGATTCAGTTGGGTCAGATTCTTGATACCCAGATTCAAAACCGCTAGTTCTAACACTTATATCTGGGTACCCACATCACATTGGTGTGATTATCCTCAGAAAAAAATTCAGATTGAAATATTTTTATTATCATTATTCTCAAATCCTTGTTCTCATTGCATTACATTTTTAGTTATCTTTTCCTCCATAAGAAATTTGATTTTAGATTTATTAGAGTTGCTTCTAAGTGTGTCAAATTGTGTGTGAGTGGGTGTGTTTTTTTAGTCAATATTATAAAGTAGCTGATGTCATGATCATTCGTAAGGCAATTTTTAAAAATAAGGTTTTTTAAAAAAAAACATCCTTCTACATTGTTTGCTCCATATTTGCTTCATACAAAAACATGGTTATGAAATTTAGCAATTAGAAATAACACATTTTTCACCATGTTCATAAAATTGCCAACAAGATTTCTTTTATAAAATTGTGATATCAAAACCTTGATGATTTTTTTCAGAAACGAAATAAAATTAGTTGAATTTACATTAGAATTGTTTTTCCAAAAACATTTGTAAAGAAAAAAAACCAAAGTTGCCCTCTCATTCCTAAGTAGTGTTGTTCAAACATCCGGCGACATCCAGCCGCAATCGAGCCGTTTTGGTCCTGATGAAATTTCGGTCGCAGTCGCAGCCGCCCGATTCACATGCCAATATGGCAACCGCAACGATAGCCGCCCGTTAACAGTGCGTATCATCAATGTAGCTACTACCATTTGCACCTCCAGCTCCTGTAGTTGCATTATATGCAGCAGCTTCCCGATTTGCTGCACGGGCCTTCCTGTGACCTAACATCTTGATTAAAAAAAAAATCCGCTTCAATGAATTAAGATGAGTTCTAACTTCTAAGCATACCCAATCTACTGATAATATCCTGGTGAAGATGATCTAGAATTTATTTTCAATTAACTAGTCTTCTTGCAGTTTAAATCTGATCTCTGAGCTCTCTATCTCTGTTCTTGGATTAGATCGTCCCCAATACTTCTTATGATCTCACTTCTAGTGATCACTTTTAATGAGAAATACTTCACATTGTAATGCAAGCAAACAATTTGCCACTACAACCCCGCTAAGCTTCTGCAATTAGAAAAAAATTCATAAAATCCTTTAACATCTCAAAGTTCACGAAATTACTCCTACTACTACTACTACTCCTAGATGAGCTACTACTACTGGCGCTGTTATTGCTAAAACCTAATTGTAGTATCCACTTAATATGCCTTGTACTACTATCACTGAATCGAACTAGCAGAAGTACTATATAAGCAGCTACTACCAGCTGAACGAAGCGATGATCCAGTGTGTTCATTCATCCTGATCTGTCTAGGAAAGCTGCCAAAACATTACTTCCGGTCTAACGAAGAAGAAGAAGAAGAATTTGCATGCTCGCGGAATAGGCGCCGGCTTCGCTGATGCCGACCTGCTTCCCAAGGGTGGGAAGGGAGTGGCTGCTGGCCACGAAGTGTTAACTTAACACAATGTTTGAGCCATAGCCGTCTTACTCTTGAACATGTTTATTTATGGTCAAGGTCCTGGTTAGAACGGAGAAAGAGAAGAACATTGAGGGTGTTTGGATGCAACCCGCTGCGCTTGTTGCTACGAGTATTGTCGGCACTTGAGAAAGTGCATTCCAACATGGAACTAGATGCGGGGATGCACAAAATGGCACGTACGGCACGCGCGAGAATCGGAAACTTGTACGACTTTACTCGCCACCATGGCAACATGCCGACGTCGTGTTTAACATCACCATCTTCTCGGGCTCTTTTCCGTGTATCAGCCTAGAGCAGAACCTCCTTGTCACTCTTGGAGGCCTTGAATAGGCGATATTCTACCAACTCTTGATCGATGCGGGCTTCGAGTTGGGACTCCTCGGCTGGCTCAGCGTTGTCCTCTAATTCCTCGTCATTGTCTTCTCGACTCGGAGCAATGTGGACAAAGACGGTGCGCGACCTCTTGACGAGGTTCTTCTTGACCATTGGTGGACGCTATCGCATACCACCGGACATGGACACCGCTGGTGGTTTAGGTGGCCGACCGTGCACATAATGTCCTTGAGGTAAACTAGGCCTTGGTCGATCAGCTCTTGAGTGAAGCCATAATCTTTCAGACGGTTCTTCTAAAGTGGATCGAAGTAGGTAGCGGCGACGTGGAGTGGCTTGAGAAATAATTTCTCCTCAAGCTGTTCGAGAAGGTGCACCTTGATGGGTGCAATGTTTTCACTGTCGGCTGGAATGGTCATCTTCTTGCCGTTGGCACCATTGACGGTGACGGGTTCATCTTGCGGTTGAAGATGTGCCTTCAGTTTGGCCAGCCACATGCCGACGAGATGAAGAGTTGGTGTATTGAACGGCTTGAGGGACTTGCTAGCCAACTTGAAATAGTCCAGCAATCGAATAAGTTCATCAAGCAACTCCTCAAAAATCTTCTTAGCATGGTCTTCCTGTTTCCTCTTTTTCAACAGTTCGGTGGATTCATCCAGCTTGGCGGACACAGATTGAAGCATGATGAGGAGATCGTCAAAGCGCGTCGCCACGTCCTATTTCATCTTGTTCTTCAGCTGCTTGTTCAGTTTCATCTGCTTCATGTACGTGAACAGCTCCTTCGAAGCATCAATCGTGTCATACACAAACGGGGACTCGTCATAGAAGAGGTAGACAGGAACCTACTTGACGCCGTCCACTTGGCGCGTCTACTTCCGTAGCACATAATTGATGACGATGGAAATGCGATGGCAATAGCACAAGTCCAACTCAAACTATGACGACACACCTTCCGCACCCCTATTGTTTCCCGCCACATCCGACTTGACTACCACCTGCTAGTCCGCAGCCTGAACCGTCACGTTCTCCTCCTTCCAAGTTATGAATGGGCGGACACTATTAAGAAAGTCGCGATGAATCGTTGCCGCGGTGTGACTCGTGCCTTTGTTGAACTCATCACAGGACATGACGCGGGTGTGCATGATAAAATTGACGTTGACCATGTGCATGGTGTCAACGCTGTACATCGTCTACGTGGCATTGTCTGTCCAAATGTCTATGGAAAATGAGGCACGCCCATTGTCTTGAAAGTGGTTGTGTGCGATGCCCTGGAGCTTGATGATGCCCTTTTCGGAACGGTCCATGGTCATGCGCTTGATTATCTGTCGGGACTGCAACAAGTCATCGGCAAGAAGCGGCGTCTTGCTTGCAAAGCCGATGTCCAAGGCTGTCTAGATGACATCATGGAATCCCGGGCCTTCCACCACCGCAAACGAACGAATGTCATACGCACACATGTTGACTAGAGAATTGGTCATGCTGGCTTTGGCATGATCGGTCAGCGCGCCTTTCTTGGTCGCCCAAGCGTGTAGGTTGCCAAAGCTAGCAGCAACAACCACACGGGAGCAGGTATGGGCACTCATTAACGACGTACCATCACCGGAGTTGTATACGTAGATAGTGAAGCAGGTGGGCTTCATGCAGGCGACCGTGTACATCCTCTTGGTCCTTGCCTTGCCATCCAACTCCACTAGCACATCGAAGCACACCCACTACCCAGTGGCCTTCACGACCACCTAACCCATGCGCTCCCATAGTTTGTTGTCCGATGGCCTAGTCGAAGACGTAAAAGGGATCACCTGATATTGTGGGTTCTTGCTGCTCAAATCAGCGGATATCTTCTTCTTGGCGTCATCAAGCGACTCGAAGCACTCCATGTCCAATGTTTCAGACTCAAAACTCAAATTGAGACCTGGCGTGGGTATGCAGTGTCCTATTCGTGCCATACGTAGTCTGTCACAACGTCAAGTTACGTCTAGGTATGTGTTCGCTCATCCTGTTGTTCGTTTGTGCTCACTAACTCACTATTCGCATGTTCGCTTCTAGGTTCTTCCTCTGTTACCATCAACATGTAGATTCGGCTCCCAATCTTCACCATTAATTTTCTTAATCATTTTGCGAAACAAGGCGTAGTCCTTATATACCGGCCACGAGCGTAGCCAACGGCTGAGGGCGCACAGCCACCTGCAGCCGCCCGCTGATCAAAATCCTGGCCGCAGTCGCAGCCGATTTGCGGTTGCGGGTGGCTGCAGGCGGCTGCGGCTAGCGGCCAGCTGTTGGACAGCACTGCTCCTAAGTAGTAGGTGCAAGATCCATCCTCTCATAAATGTGCATTTACATTTGGTGTTATGGACTCTAGTGTTGAGTCCCTTAACACCATGCTAGCTATTTAGGACTTAAACCTAGTTACCATAAAAAAATTATGTTAAGCTAACATTCACTTAAGATTAAGCTATCGACCATTTAACATTGAGTGCCACCTAGATTTTCATGTAACACTCACTTAACATCAAGTGTGAATGCACCATAAGGAGGATATCCATGGATAAAAAAGGTACCCTCCAGATAAACCAGGGAATTTCTTTGATTGTGTTCTATGCATAGGGGGTGTCCTACTTACTACAGTAGGAAGGTTGGTACCCTGGGGGGTATGACCCCAATCCAATACTAACATGGTGGTTTTATGGGGGGAGGACTCCTCTTGCATCAAGATCCATACCAATGTGGAGGCAATATTGAATTTTGCATTTCCATTTGGCCAGTTATGTGTATGTAGTAGCCAGACATTCATAGACCTAGCCTTAGACCATAGCCTAGGGCGAGTTTCACATTGACAAAATGAATTTTTTTTTTTTTCAAAAAATGAATTCGTTTTTCAATTTTTCAATTATATATTTTCCCATCATCTACTACAATATTGTGATATGAGTAGCGAAATTATTCAGAATGTAGCCTCTGATAATTATAATAATTTTCAACATGTTAATTTCATATTCTTCAAAATTTTCATTTCACTATTTTGAGGATTATTTAACAATGACCCTAACCTTAGGGTAAGATATAGATTGAAGTGAATGCATAGTCCTATCATTAAAAAAAACTCTCCCAAGGACCAAACTTTAAGTGAATGAAAATTTGGACATAAGTTAAATAGTGGTAATAACTAATAACAACATGGAGAATACTGGTGTTGGCTGATTCTCACTTTTTTTCGAGAATCAATGGTTTCAATCCTTTATGTCTCTATGTGAGAATTGAGTCGATTCTTGATTTTTTTTAAAAAAAGGGGATTTACGATAATTGTCTCAAGTATCAAATTTTTGCCAAAGGAAAAAAATCGGTTTTTAGGCTTGACAATTCTCAACAATTAACAAATAGCTGGTCTTCTTGGTTGGTTTTCACAAGTTGAATTTCAGAAATTTGAATATTTATTTTTGGATTTTTTTTACATTTGTTTTTTTGACAAAAAATAAAATTTGAATGTTTTTCAAAAGCTTCTTCAAATTATTCTAACTCCTCTTATAAGTTTGCATTTATCCCAATAAGTTCTAAAAGGTTAGAAAGGGATTTACAACCAACATCAGGAGTGATCGGGACAATTTTTGTTCATAACAATTAATTTCCTTAAGTTTTCTAATTATAAACATCTTCTCAAATTAGTGAAGATGCTAACCAAGGAAAAGATTCTTTCAATCTTTATTTGAGAACCAGCAGTCCTTACAATCTAAAAAGCAAGAAACCCAAATGTGGGAAACATGGCTTCATGTTTCTCCCACCATTGAAGGGAACAATTGACCTCCTTCACATCCACTTGATAATGTCAAAAAACCAATAATTCTGTTTTAACAATCTCTTTTGTTGACTATTATCTTTTAACTCCCTATCATTTGAAAAATATCCAAACTATTGTTAGATCATCCATTCTTTGGTTAGCAAAATTATTATTAGATTTATTTATGGATGCAAGTGATAATAACATTTCATGACATAGGATATAATGACATTGTGTCATCTTGCCCAACAATTGTTATTCCTTGATCATGACCAATGAAAGAAAATATTAATTGAAGACTTTTAAATCTTGGGTCCAACATTAAAGCTAACATATTATGTGTTTTTCTTTCATCAAATTTCTTCAAGAAGGAAAGAAAACTATTAAAAATTACACAAACCTTTTTTCTAATGTTAAAAGTCAAACAAATTAATTCAAGTGCCACCAAAATCCTCTTCCATTAGGGTCTGAAAAGATGGTGCATTTTTTGGTTCTTCTTTCAATTTTGAACTCATGGAAATGTTAGAATGAAGGGCATAACTTAATAACCAATGTCCCTTATATTGGTTTAGGACATAAGTAGTTCCAACAGGGGAGAAACAATCAACAACAATTTGACAAATATGCCATGTCAAAGGGGATGGAACTTTGGTTGTCATCCTCATTGAATTGTGCTTGCTATAACAAAGCATTATAACATTCTTGAATTGAAGAGCCTCCTGAAAAAGAATGATTATGTTGGCAAACTTGCAAAAAGAAACACAATAAATGATTATTATCTACATTTAAACAAATCTTAACAAAAGTAATAATAAACAAGGAAATTTCAAAGTTTTGATGATAACTTTGTTTTAACTAGAATGTTCAATTTTCTTTTAGGAAGATTCAAAATCTACACAAGCCTTGTTCCAATCTTGTTTACCTTTCCTTGACTTTTTCAACCAAGTTACGCATTTCTATAAATCAAATTGTGTAATTTTAATAGATACATCTTTCAAACCCTTACAAACTTTTTCATTAATTGAAACATACTAATAAGCTTTAGAGAATGCATGGCCAAAATATCTACCCTCAAAACTTTTTGTCAAACCTAATATATCACAACTTACAACAAATTCTAGGCTTGCAATCATAGTATTTAAATTAGATCTTTCATCTTTAACATAAATAATGATTTTTTTCCTCAAGTCATACTTGTCTAACAACTTAGTTAAGTCTTTGGCTAATGCATGCATCAGATGCTTCAAATAACTCAGTTGTAATATAATTTGGTTGTTAATTAACCTTTAAAAAAGTAGTAACAAGGGCAAAAATGTCATAAGCCCCTTTTGACATCTACAAATCAAAACTTGCTATAGAATAACAATCTACCAAAGTAGGTAAGACATACATTTTTTTTTTTCCATCAATTTTGGCAAAATTTCTTTTGCAAATTATTTTGTAGAAGGTAAAACAACCTTTGGACACAAATGTAGACTAAATCTTTTTAACCATTGGCTTTCAACAAGATGGATTGGCAAATGATTTTTCACAATTAAAAGAACAAAATCTTCTAAAAAGTGTTTCTATTACACATCATTTTTTTAATAAAAAGCTTTGGCAACAAAAAAATTAAAGATAATAGTTCCATTTACTTGAGGTCTTTTCTTTATAGGTTCTCTTTCATCAAGATTTTTTAATAGATTGTTTATTTTTTCAATTTTTTTGCAATCATACAATGGTATGTATAAACATGTTTTCTAATGTAGTAATTCCATTTGCAATATTATATAATATTAAACCTTTCCTCACTTGTGTTTTGGAATTTGTTATTAAAACTAAATTGGCATAACAAAAAATGCATTTCATCAATTGAAAACACTTAACATCCATTGGTTTATTATCATTTACACAATAAAATGACCAACATCGTGCATTTCTACTATTTTCTTTTCACTTTTTCCTTTGAAAATGTAAAATTTTCAAATTTCCTTTATTTTTTCTTTCCCTTCATCTACATTAACATTTTCTTTTGTTTGCAAACTTGGCTAGATTCGAAATTCTTCAATTATCTCCTCTTCCATTACAACATCATTTAAATATATTTCATCATTATTATTCATTTTGGGATGAGTCTTTGATTATTAATTGCAAGATCAAATTGATGAGTGGTGAAAAAAACTAAACAATAATATGCAAGCCTATGCAAACCTCTATGCTAGAAATAAGCAACTTTACAAAGGCATTTACAATTTACAAAAGCATTCACAAAAGTGAAGTGCAATGTTAGGATGTAGAGTAGTTCAGGGAACCTTACAACCAAAAACTAAATTAAAAAATCAAAAGTTGAAAAAAAAAAAGCTAAACAAAGCCAAAAACATCAATAAATAAAAAAAAAATCAAAACACAACAAAATTATTGAATTAATTCTTTTAGAAAAAACCTACCTCTTTTCTTTTTTCCTAACCTCATGCTCCAAGTGCTTCAAGCTCCAATTTGCACATGGCAAGAAGAGGGGAAATATAACACCCCAAACAACAACAACACAAGGCGAACAATAGCAATGCAAGGCAAGATGCTAGCAACAACAACACAAAGGAGGGTGAAATGAATAACTCAACGAGCAAAAGCAACACAAGGTGAATACCAACAACCCAAGGCAAAAAACAACAACATAAGACGAGCAACAACAACCCAAGGTGAGTAACAACAACCAAGGCAAGTAGTAACAACGCATGACGAGAGCAAGGAGAAAGCAAAAGCAATGCAAGGCAAGGAGCAAGCACAACATACAAAAACAATTTTTAAAAAAAATAAACATTGAAATCAAGAGCCCAGAAAGCCTCTGGCTTTTAGACGTTAGGGGTCTCCCCTGGCAGAAGTGTCACCTTAAATACTAAACCTAAGGTTTTTCTCTTCCCCGTCAAACCCCAGACCCTCAAAACTGGATCCAGGTTTTCATATGAAAACCCATCTGGTTCTTTTTTTTTTTTTTTCCAGTTTCAGTTTT
>Ga0209611_10007478_pt1 | contig 17482 bp, 7 predicted proteins | sample S1TSphgellanicum_3_FD_187693 | JGI IMG/M metagenome (GOLD analysis project Ga0209611, IMG submission 187693) | Host-associated microbial communities from peat moss isolated from Minnesota, USA - S1T2_Fc - Sphagnum magellanicum MG (SPAdes) (version 2) | ecosystem: Host-associated > Plants > Peat...
AAAAAACTTTTTTTTTTTTTTTTTTTTTTTTTTGTTAGCCATGGCTGATGTCAAGGATGTTTTAGGAAATATTACTAAGATAGAACTTTCACATCTAGTAGTTCCAAATGAGGGCTTTATTTCTTGGAAAGGAGTTGATGGACATGGTAAATGGCACAACTCCAAAACCTCCACCATTAGACATGGCGTCTTGTTACATGGATCAAGAAAGATAGGCAAGAAGTGCATCTTTTATGTCAAGATGTTGAAGAGAAGATCTTTAAATGCATCATGAACTATAGGACCTTAGAAGCAATCTGGAACAAGTTGAAGGAAGTGCATGATCAACAATCACATGAAAGCATACACCATGTTAAGCAATGGTTTTTTGACAACACCATGGAGGAGGGTGAAAGCATTGTTAGTTTTTTGGGAAATTTTGAAGAAGCTAGAAATGAGCTTACCAATCTTGGAAACAATACTTTCACTGATGACATTGCCATGGCAAAGGTCTTGAATCAATTGCCAACATGCTATGAAACATTTTTGTCATATTGGGAGAATGTTCTTAATGTTGAGCAAACCATCAGTACCATGGTGGGGTGATTGATTAGAGAAGAAGTTAGGATGAAAGATGTTGAAAGTCAAACAACCAACATAGGTGGAAGAACCACAACATACATTGCCACTTTTCAATCCAAGAATGATACGCCATCTGAAATACCAATGTTTACTAAGGAGCAACGTGAGCAACGAAAAAAGGAAATTGTTGAGCTAAAGAAAACCATGCCATGTTGGAATTGTGGAAAGACAGGCCATTGGTCAAGAAAATGCAATGAGGAGAAGAAAACACTTGAAAAGAAGGAAGAAACAACATTTGTGATTAAGGGAAAGACCCATTGAACTTTCATGGTGTTAACCCTTGGCCATTGTTCAAACAATTGGTACATGGACAATTGTTGCTCACAGCACATGAACCAACACAAAGAACGACTTTCAACCTACCAAAACATATCCAAAGAAGAACAGCCAATAGAAAGGATCATAAGAGTGATATGTCCACCCAAGGCAACATGGTCTTCAAAACATGGATTGATGGCAAGGAGAAAACATGCATTCTCAAGGATGTCATTCATGTTCCCAAGCTCAACAAAAATTTGTTTTCAATATCTCAAGGAATTTTGAAAAAAATAAATATTCTCCATACTAGAGGACGATGTTGGCTACTAGTCCAAAACGAAGTGGTAGTAAAGGGCATTGAAGAATGTGGCATATACCGACTCTTTATGACCATAAAACCATGGTCGTATTGTGATAGCCATAATGCATTCTCTACCAGTGCTGTTGGAGTTCCAAGCAAAAATGATAACACCCAAAGTTTTGATGTTTGGCACAAGAGACTTGATTATGTGCATCACAACATGATCAAGCAGATGGAAGCCAAGGACATGGTTGATGGGTTGGTAACCAATTGGAGTGGAGAAAATCCGCCTTTTGTGTAGGTTGTGCTTATGGAAAAAGTCATAGAATGTATTTCCCCTAGAAGGAACATCAAAAGAAGGCTAGAGAAATTGGTGATTTCATTCATTGTGATCTTTTTGGACCCATCAACACACCCACTATTGGTGAAGCAAATTATTTTACTTTATTTAAGGATGACCACTCTAGTTTTAACATCATTTACTGCATTGAGGAAAAGCCAACTACTTTGGAGTGCCTACGAAGGTTCTTGGGGTAGATGCTAAGGGAGATAGGAAAGACCATCAAGATTCTCAAATCTGACAGAGGAATTAAATTTTGCAACAAGAAATTCCAAAGTTTTCTAAATGAAAAGAACATTAAGCATGAACTAACTTGTGTTTATATTCTTGAGTAAAATAGAATAGTTGAAAGGGACAATCACACAATTATTGAATCAATAAAAAATTGATACATTGAAGCAATGTCCATCCCAATTTTTGGGGAGAGGTAGCCCACAATGTAGTGTATTTGCTCAATTGCATTAGCAGTTAGATGCTTGTAGACTCAATGACCCCATATCATATGTGGTACAAGGTGAAGTTGTTAATCGCTCATGTGTGCAATTTTGGCTCAAGTGCTTATGTCCATACCCTTAAAGAACTTAGAAGGAAATTGGACAAGAAGAGCAAATATTGCATCTTCATGGATTATAATGAGATGAGTAAGGCATATTACCTTTGGGATAACTAGTCAAGGCGAATTGTTGAGAGCAAAGATGTGTTGTTCAATGAACTTGGCATGAAAGGTGGTGATAGATGTGAAACATCCTTGGATAATACCATCATGCATCTAAACGACATCGTTCTTGATGCACCTATCCAAGGAATGCAATACCCAATTGAAAGGGAAGGTGCACATAAAATGGGAGATGTATAACTATTGGTTGGAACAATGGGAATCACAACTAAAAGCCTAGAGCAACTTACTCCACTTGACACCACTAACTCAGGAGATTCATCAGATGACATCCTTCCCATGATGAACAAGAATCATGCTCATGATCAAGTTGATCTAATCATTGAAGTTGATCCAACGATTGATGACAATCCAACCATTAATGTTGTCGTGCAAGCCATGCAAATTAATAGCCAAGGTGACATTCAGGAAAGATGTGGAATACAACTTTGGCAACCACCAATTTGTTTTGGAAAGTGGGTGTTTTTAGCTGGAAAACAAAATCAAACATACAACATGGCAACAACTAAACATTGTGTACCTAATGGACCACTTACCATTGACAAAACCATCAAGTCGATTAAACACAAGGAGTGAATTCAACCCATGTAAGAAGAATATGACTTTTTTATTGATAATGACACATGAATATTCCAAAACTTGCCAAAGGGAAGAAAGGTGGTATGTTCCAAGTGGGTTTATAAAGTCAAGCTTGTTGCAAACGAAAATGTTGTTCACTTCAAAGCGCAGCTTGTGACAAGAGGTTTCACATAGAAGGAAGGGTTGGATTATAAATAGACTTTTAGTCCAATTGTGACTAGACATGGATATCACTTAGTTCAATGTGCACACAACATTCTCATATGGTAAAATTGATGAGGAGATCTTTTTGTGGCATCCATTCGGTCTTGTTGATGATGAACATCCCACCAAAGTTTGTCAATTGGTGAAAACATTTTATGGACTCAAGCAATCTTTGCAGGTTTGGAACCATAAGTTCAACAATTTTCTCACCATTCACCATCTCATTCCATCAATAGCCAATCCTTGTGTGTATGTGAGTAGCATTGACTCACTTTTTTATTCTTTACATATTTGTCAATGACGAAATTGCATGCAACACTAAGATAGATGAGATTGTTCACATTCTTAATGAAATGAAAGGAGTGTTCAACATCATTGAGGGACACCCTGAGATATATGTTGGTTTGCATATCACGAATAATAGACTCACTAAGACAATTCACATTTATTAATACAAATACATCGAAAAGATTTTGGTCAGGTTTAGCTTTTAGGATGCAACACCAATGACAATTCCTACTAACCCACATAGTTCATTGAATCTTCTTTTTGCTCAAGGCGAACCAAATGATACCCATTTCCCATATCACAATTGCATAGGCAATTTCCTGTTTACTAATCAAGGGACTAAATTGAACATCACCTACTCTATAAATCACTAAGCAAAATTTTGCGAAAAATCGAAGGCCCTTCATGTTGTCGCTGTCAAACACATCATGAAATACTTGAAAGGATTGTCTAATCTACACATAACCTATAATGCCCAACCTTCTTCCAACAATCAATTAATTACTTATTGTGATGCAAATTATGTTGCCAACATGGATGATCGCAAATCACAATCTGGGTATGTGTTGGTGCTCAATGGGGGACCAATAGTTTGAGGCAGCCACAAGAAAACATGTACAACAACAAGCACAATGGAGGCCGAGTACATTGTTGCTCACCTTGCTTCACAAAAGATCCTTTGGATGCATCACCTACTACACAACCTGAGATATGCACAAACTAGCCCCACATTGTTACAATGACAACTAGGTGGCAATATGACTAGTAAGAAACCCTAAGTTCCATCGATACACAAAGCATGTTGACGTGAAATACCACAAAATCCGAGAAGCAAAGTTTACTAGAGACCTTTTGATCACTTACATCAACACTGCAAATCGGATTGCAAATGTTCTAATGTAAGCTCTACCTTGAAACAAGCTTGGCCACATGAAGACTTTGCTTGGGCTTACTAAGACTATTTTAAAAACTCATCCCGAATGGGAGTGTAAGAATTTATTATAGTAACGGCATGAGGCTGGATGTTATCATAATAAATGCATGATGTTAGTTGTCGAGGTTAATTGTTGTTTCTTGGCACGTGGAGTTTTCTTGGTTCTTGGAGCATAAAGGTTCTAGCTAAGTATATAAACAAAAGGTTGGACTTTGTATATACACAACATTATACAATGTAGATGTAAACTTTGTGTTTTATGAAATTTGTAATGACTATTGTGCCCTTTAATACAAGTCTCAAATGTCATGAGGTTTGTCTTTGTTTTTTGCGTGTTTAAACCATAAAGCTTTTGTTTATATTTACAAGCATAATATTGGCCTTATTATACATTCTTTAGCTTTTTAGATCAAAGGAGGTGGTGCATGTTATTGCAAGCTCTACTCTTACATTTGTGTATAATGATAATTTTGTGTGTTTCTACTAGCTCCAATAACATCAATAAAAAAACCTTTGCACAATACTTTGGGTGATGTACGACTTATAAATAATGTGAAACTAAGTTTGGACCAATGTGGGGTAGTTATTTAATTAAACAACAACTCAATATATATAGGTTTAAATAGACACCATTTGACAATAAACATTTTTTAGACTTTGCTTGGCCCCCTACTTTTGTAACAACTTGAAAATTGCATGTTGTTTTCCACCTTTCCCAAACATTTGCATGTTCAAATGTTATGTGTTTCTTCATTGATGTGGTATGATGTCCCTTATGATAAATGACCATGCCTTCTTTTTTTGTTGTGTTACTACTAATATTTCAAGGGTGGCCATTTTTCTTTGAATTTAGGAAATATTTGAATAAAAATATAGGGTCCCATATAATAATTGTTGGATAAATATTATAATTTAATTAGTTCTAAAATAGGATTATATATATTTTGACTACCAATAAATAATTTATATATGGTACATGTTAAACCATGATATTAAGTGTATATATAACAAATGTATTAAATAATTTATGTATTAATTGTAAATAGATTCAATTACTAGGTTATTACATGAATTAGTAACCAAACATGGAGGAATATGAAGTGAATGTGGAGGAATGTGAAATGAATTTTGATCCTTTCACAGCATTGATAGTTGTATCATTTTGAAAAAAATTATAACAAAGCCCCCCCTCCTCTCCTCCCCTCGCCCCCAACCCAAAAGAAAAAAAATGGGCTTTCTTGAGCATACATGTCAAGTCTTCTCATTGACCACATGAAAATTATGATCCAAAAACTATTTGTCACCCTTTTTGGCCTGGGCATAAATAAATATAAATATAAAATTGTGTACATCCCTTTTAAGTCATGTGAAACTATCATAGTACCTTGGCCATTTCAACACATGTCTGTTGAATAATTAATTAATTAAATTTGAAAAATTCAACATTTCTGAAAATAATATAATTAGTGTCGAATTGGCCAAGGTACTAGGGTATGTAAGTGTAAATGAATTACATTTACCCACCATCTAGATCAATGCAAATCCATGAATCATGAAAACAATGTCAACATGGATGTCAATTAATAGAAGATTCCCAAAGTTTCAGAAATCTTTTAGTGGTTGGCAAGTCAAAGAGGCCCATTGCCACACAAAGGGAAAAACAACTTTGAGATGCAACACAAACAACTAATTAATCTAAATCACAATAGGCACCCAAGCCCTTGTAAAAGCCTACACCAAAAATGTTGAGGAACAAAATTAAGAATGAAAATTCAATTCAAGCAATAAGATAAGGCGACATGCACCCAATATGCACCCAAGAATGTGCACCCAAAATATTCCCCAATAGCACCATGAAGTTTGTCCCACATGCCTTGCCCAAAGGTGTGGGCTTGTATTATTTATACATGGGCTAAAGGGAAGCACATCCACACTAACTTATTTGTAATGAAAGCTTCTATTTGAGAAGCATTAGAAATATTAGTTTTTTTTTGTGAAAATCAAAATGCCTTTAACAAAATAATCAAGCTTTGGGATGCACTCACAATTAATTAATATGGATTGCACATAGGTAAATCAATAAAGGTATATGAAATATACATTTACCTTGCCAGAAACATTTGTATGAAGCTTTTATAAATGTAATTGATTTATTTTATTAAAAAAATCCTACATAAGTGTAAAAACATTATTTACACAACAAGCAAGGTAAATGTCAATAATTTACACTCACCCAATTTTAGATGAGGAGTATATGTGTATTTACACTTACCCTCCCTACAATACTTTGAACCATTTATTGACTATAACAAATTGAAGGATAGTTGTCCTTGCAAAAATAATAATATTATTTTAAAAAGATAATATACATTACATAAGAAAGTGTACCTATTTATATTGATTACTTTCAAATTTTTTGTTATTGTCTATTCTATGATGAGTATGTAGTTTATTTAGAATTGATAAATCAAATTGCTTAAACATATTTACCATGAAGTTGAAAATTTCCTATTCTTAAGGGTGTTTAGGTGGTTCATTAGTATCTTCATCCAAGATGCAATGTCTTGACCACACTAAAATGGGCGTGTTCATGGGTTGGGTCTTTTCACCTTGATTGTTGGCCATTCCTCATTAGTTGATCTCTCCTCCTTATTAGCACCATTTCTGCTGGGGTGTTCTCATGGCCTCTCCCTCTATTGGACCGTGCATTTAGGCAAAGACTTTGCTTGTACCCGAGTGTGTACCACAACTTCCTTAATGCTAATAATATAAGTAGCTTGGACATTATAGTGACAAATAGGTGCTCTTTTAACACATCATTATTTATTCAGAACTTGATTAAAAGTGTAAAACTTAGAGCTAAAGATGTAAGTAAAGAGGAGGGCTTCCTTTATTTCAAAAAGATATATTCTAATTAATTTGTTAGGGATCTCATTTAATTTCTTTCTTGTGTAATTTTGGGTTTGACTCTAATTTCAACATTATATAAAATAATATAAGATGTTATACATGTTATAAGTGATCTAATATTATGAAGTGATTATCATAATTAAAAACTAAATAAAAATAATGCAAAATATCATGACATGCTCTTTGTGTGTTTTACACCTTTATTAACTTGGAAATTTGCTCTCCTGTACACCTAACCTATTATGCTTATGTTCTTGGACTGTTTTCTCCCATTTGTTAGCCATATTACATGGTCCAATGTGACATTTTATTTGATTTTATTTGGGTTTGTTTGCCTCTTTGATTTGCCCATCACCAAAAAGACAGACACATTATGAACACTTCCAAAATAGAAGATCATGGAGGCTTTCCATTTGATCTAGCAATACAAGTTTTTAGGTGAGGTTTGGGGCAAAGAATATGGGGTTCAAGCGTGGTGCTATTCTAGGAATGGCTTGGGGGAACACATAAGAACTTGAAGATCACACCTGGGAGCATCATTGGGAACCTAGAGGGAACATCCTGAGAACATGATGGGAACACCAAAATCCTCAAAAAAATCTTCCTTTTTGGACCAATTCCTTTTATAACTAGAGTTTTAGGATAGGTCAAACTTTTAAATGACTATGCATCGGTACACTCGTACACCAATGCATAGTCTTGTAAAAATGCAACACCTAGGCCTATGGGCACCAGTCCCTTCACCTTAGGAGTTGAACTCCTAAGTCTCATAGGTATAGAAACCTAGGATTTTCATACTTGAAGGCCTAGAACATGAGGACTTGAAGGACTGGGACTCAATGTTAGCAAATGTCAAAGACATTAGGGTTCAAAGGATTTGGACATGAAGGATTAAGGGCCTAAAACATAGGACATGGCCAACGGCCTGGAACATGATGGTTTGAAACCTTGGGGGTGAAGGTTCGTGCTTTTTTTATTTAAAAACTATGTGAGTAAAAATATGGGGCTTGTATATTGGTTGTTGGGTAAAAATTATCATTCAATTAGTTTTATAATAAAATTATGTCTATTTTCAAAATGCAAATCTAATTGATATGAAGTATGCATTAATAATAGATTTACAAAAAAGTAGAAAAATATGACATATGTTCAATATATTTATAATAGGTATTAATTCTTAATATGTTTAATTAATAGGATGAAAAAGTTATTTATATGAGGGTGCAACAAGTTAATAGGAGCCATTCTAAATGTAACAATGGTTTGCATTTCACATTTTTGAGTCAAAAATGGTCAATTTTTTATACAAAATATGTTGCTAACATAATATGGAAACATATTATATAATTTTGAATGAATAAAATGAAAATAAAGTATTCAAAAACACTTGATAAACACTATAACACATGTTTTTCAGCATTGTGAAAACTTTTATTTTTGCAAATATTTTTGAAATGTTACATATTTTAAAGGATATTCTTTAAACATGTATTTACATAATATTATTATGTAACATTTTTTTAGTTCACAAGATTTTTTAATGATATTTTCAGAATATTTCAAGAATATTTTTAAAAACACTCACCCAAAATGGCAAGTGTGACCCTATTAGTTTGCTTGCTTTCATTGAAGGTTTTTAATGAGGAGGTAGCACTAATGAAGTGGTATTTTTTTTGTCATAATAAGGAGTTGATGAAGGCTTTGGTGTAGCAACTTGATGGTCTACTTACTTGAGTTGCAATGCATGCTTGTTTTGATTGAAGAACCCAAAAACATCATTTTTTCTTTGAATTTTTTTCCCATGGAAAAAACCAAATGTTTGTTGTTTGTAATGAATTTGTGAGTGCCGTAATGCCAAACTTAATCTTCATCATTTAAAATGTGATTTGTTATTGAAATGTTTGTTGATGTGTTTCTATAATTAAATTTAAACATTTCATGCATAATATTTTTTTATCATGCACAATCACCCTATTTCTTTCATCAATTCCACACTTTCTAATAAAATTAATAATTTAAACAAACATATGATGTCAAAACTCAATATAAATACAAATACAAATATAAATTAAAGGTGATTTAAATACATGGATATTAAAAAATTTAAATAATAATAAGATGGAAAAATTTAAAACTACTTCACATAATATGTCGTAACCCCACTTTGAAGGAAGTGTGAGGTTGCCACTCACACTCCCGAAAATGGGACTTGAGAGTCCTCCGGGACTCCTGAAAATTTAGAACATGATTGCAAGGGTCAAAACACTTTGCATTGAAGTGTTCTTTATACCGTTGGAAAGGTCTTGAAGTGTAGATGTCCAAAATGGCCTCGCATGAGCCATTTGGACATATGTAGCACAAGTTATGGTTGAAAGAAGGGTCGGGAGTCAAACTGGTAATTTGACTCCCGACCACTAAAAATCGGGAATCAACTCGATCTTGGTGTGTACAGGAAAAGTGCGACACACCATTGGAAAGCTTTCAAGGAGAACTACAAGTTTTTTCTAGACCTCGTCCCAATCGGAGGTCGAAACGAGAGGTTATGAACACTCAAAGTCCCGAGAGTTCAAACCGGGATAGTTTCGGGACTCCACTTTGGGAGTCTCGGGAAAAAGTGCCATTCAGATGTAAGTGCGGCGGAAAGTCACAGAGAATACTATATGGGGGAAGGTGGTGGCTTCCCCCGAGTCCGGGCCGTGGTGAGTCGAATGAGTCGAGGGTTGCCCGTGGCTTGTCCTAGCACCAAGAGTGCTCCACAATGCGAACTAACCAACTTGTTGGTTGGTTTGATGCAGGTTCGAGTAACTAAATAATTTGTCCTTCATCTTAGTCTAATCTCAGAACTTTCAGCATGCCCCTCTTACCCCCTTTAATGCTAGAAGTTGGGAACATGCCTCGAGTCCCTCGCATTTCCGCAACTTGAGTGACTTAGCCCCAACTTGGGCTAACTAGGGACTTGGGAGTGCGTCATAATACCCCTCAAACAATACATTTTTTCACACACATAATGGGGGAAAAATAACATAATGAACCAAAGCCAATTTGTTGTCCCAAATGGACATAAAATTGAATATATTTCATCCACTAGCACAATATGAAAAAATTTTAACAATTATAAAAGGATATTACTTATGTTTAGCCTTTACACTAACTTACAATATCCATATTCATTATTCAAATTTATAATCAGTTTGATTTTCAAATTTGGCAAATCCGTATAATCATCAAAAGAATAAAAATTAACAATGGTGCATAACTTTATTGACAAGTATTATATTACTACTAACCTTAGATTCATTTCCTCCTATTAAAACACACAAAAGAATATGTTATGTTGGTATCTAGTGGTGGAGATTATAATATTGTAATTGGACAACATGGTTGTAAATTGTAACATTAAAATTCCTAACATCACAAGAGTTTTTCAAAACAAAATTGCTAAACTTCAGCTTTATTATGTGATTTAATCATGCAATCTAAAGCTATTAATGCCATTTCAGTCTTTAGGATTAAAAAAAAAATCAACATAAAAATTATACCCTTTGTACTTGACATCTACCTATTCAGCTCTCAATTCTCACAAATTTTAGTACTTATAGGAAAACTTAAATGGGTTCTATAGAGACACATAAAATGTATTTTCCCATGTTATTTTCATACAATTTGTGAAAAACCTATCCCAATATTTTTTTAAATAACAATTTTGTGATACAAAATTTGGTATTTAAAAAAACTAATTAGCAAAATTTAGTCAATTTCTTTATTAAAAATACAAGATTATCCCAACTTTTCACACAAACAACAAGAAAATGTTCTTTAAAAAACCATTGTATTGGGTACCTTATGGAATTGTAAAACATAACAAATTAATTGCATGGGAGCCATAACCTCATCATACAAGGAGAAAAATATTATGGTTTGGTTTTTGACATATGGAAGAATTGTGATGTTATTAAATTCATTGCAACAATGTTGTATAATGTTGGAAGAAGCAAATCCAATTGATAGATGAACACAAATGATGGATGATTGGTGGATGACAATTGTTTTTCCACTGAATTTTAGTTCCATAGGTAATTACACAATTAACTAAGTTTTTTGTTTTTACTAACTACCTAGTAACAATTAACTAGCTTTTATTGGTAGGAAAAGGTGAAAAAATCTTCCCCAAAATGAGGGAATTTTGCATTTTTTGATAATATTCCCACACTTGTGAATGAACTATGCATGTGTATAAGGGGCCTCAACCCACACTCAAAAAAAGGGATGGCAATACAAGTTAAATATTCAATTTTTGCATTTTCTCAATCAAAACTTTAAAAGATAATGGAATAAGACAATAAACCAAAGGGAACATTGTTTTTGAATTTACAAAATACGTGACTAAAAATATAAGGTCCCATATATATTCATTGTGGATAAGAATTATAATTAAGTTAATTCTTTAATAAGATCATATTTATTCTGAAAATCAAGATATATAACTAATATAAAATATGTCTTAATTCTTCATAAGTGAGTGAATAAGTACTAGTAAATGAACTACTAACCAAATGCGCAAAAATATGAATGAACATGAAGTGAAAAATGTTTTCACACCATTGACAATTGAATTATTTTGAAAAAACTTAGTTTAGATGGATAGTTTGTCTTATGACCTCTCAATTACTTTGTTGAAAGATATGTTAAGTACATATGAGATGTCATATGATCTTATCATGTGTAATTGCATTTTCATCATTCTTCACAATTTGAATTATTAAGACTAAAAAAAATACATAAGATATTAAAATTTGATGCAAACACAAATTTATAATAAAGTTCAGGGTGGCTTAAATATGTCCATATAATAATAATAAGGCAAAGAGAATTAAATTATTTTTACATAATATCATAAAAATACCTTGTTTGATGTAGATAATATAAAATTTTAACATTTAATGTCCCTTGGGAGGATGAACAAATGACATTTGTATTCAAAAGCAATGAAGGTCTTCAAATTTCAAAATTAAATGAGAGTCAAATCACATATCACTTACTATAAGTGGAAGGTTTGAAGAGACTTCTAATAACCCTTTTTGAACTAACAACATTTTTATCTTTATTTTTGACACCAAAAGGATGAATTAGGGCATATGAGTTGAAGAAGAAGAAGAAGACACACTATAGTTTAGAAATATCAACCCCCTTTGCAGAAGTGGTCATTTTCTAATGCAAAACATGGGCAACTTTTATTTGTTGAAACTACCCCCAAGGTTTGAGTCCCAAGAATCCATGTGATTTTAGGTTTACATGGTAATCCATATTATATAGGTGGGTTAACTAAGGCAAGTGTATATATATATAACTAATTAAAAAATTCCAAGCACATTTTCAACAACCTAGTGGTGAGTTGAATTCATAACCACTTGCAAGGTGCCGTGTGAAAATGGTATATTCAAAGTCTACCCCCTTGATACATAGTACATCAATATTTAGTTTGTATACCTCCCATTCTAAGTGGCTCCTTTACAATAGACCCAACTATTCTTCATCTCTACTACTTGTTTACTCCATCCCCCTTGTGAGTGGCTAGTCCAGGAATTGGAATCACTTTGTACACGTCTCTAGTTTAAAATGCAACTCTTGCATATGTCATTGGATGTGTCCAGTCATTTTTGTGTGGAATCTTGTATGGGCCCTCCAATTTCACAAGTAGTGATAATCAAGTACGCCCCCCAAGTACCGGAATCTAGTGTGTTTTTCACCAATAGGAAAGCTAGGAAATGCAAAACACAACATCACATGTAGGCCCAAAAAGAATTCCATAAAAAGTTCAATCTATATATAGATAAGTGTGTGTGTGTGTGTGTGTTTTAATTTTGGGTTTTTCAGGATTTTTAAGGTGCAAGGTTTTTTGGGCCAATTGTCTTGCAAGTTTTGAGATAGGTGACCAATCCCCCAAAAAGGAAGATATTATGCAAACCATTAAACTCAAGACTAGACTTGCAATGAATCCTTTTCTCTAATGACAAACAACAACACGAGCACTCGGAGAATCATTTTGGATAATTTGGGATGCATGAATCTCTAGAATCATGATTCGAGAGATTCAAAAGGCATTATCACCACGAAGATTCGCCTCACCAATCTAGCTTTACCTTTGACAGATCCATGATTCAGATTCTGTACCCAAAGGCCGAGTTGAGGTGCTAACTAGATGGACACCTCAAGTTGGTCTTTAAAGGCAAAAGAGCAATTCAAACCCTGCCATGGCAGTGGGGTTGGCCACATCCCAGATCCCACCACTCCTTGGCCCTTCACCCATCCCCGTTCCCACCACTCACCTTCCCCCCAACCCATCCCCACATCCAACCTACCAGTAGCCGTAAGCATATGAGTAATTATGAACCCTGCGTTTGGTCATACACAGAATGAGATTTTTTTAAAACCTGCAAAAAAAGTACATTAGCATTCAAGTGGGGCTGAAACTCAGATTTTTCCTGAGCACCTCCATCGAAGCTACATATATTTTCACTGCTCCTACTTGTACAATTACTATAATTAGTCTCGAACCTTGTGCATTAAATGCTGAGTTGCAGCATTTCATACCGAGATTTAACAAAATGTCTTCACTTTGCGGATACCACTGAAAGAAGGTATAAGGAGGTGAAAGGAGGCCCCAAGACACGCTGAAGACAGGGTTACTTTAGGGTAAACCCTCATGTGTGCTCTGGCTAGGTAGGATTGTTTCATTATTGTGTAACATTCGCTCCTTGTTTCTCAATTTCGCTTTCGTTGTCTTCTTGATGTATAATCTGCGAATAAAGTTGGGCAGGTTTACATCAAATTGAAGGTCGAGGTGAGGTGGAGAGCCAGGGCCAAAACTTCAACCCTAACGAAAGGCAGTAATTTACTGAGCTTACCCTAACCCTTACACAAAAGATCTAAAACTAACTCCCGTAGTTCTCATGGATTTGGGTACATATCTTGCATATAACTATAAGTAAACCCAAATGATTCCCAATCAATTATTCTAAATGAGGGATTTTCCTATATTGGTGCAACTCTGGGCTTTGTTTTTGGTCACCCATCATAATAGGTTTTTCCATCCAAGCCTCAAGGTGTTTAATTTTTTCAGTATTTTGTGGATGAGTGTATCACCCTGAATTTAATTGCATTGGTGATATCTTATGAACCATCTAATCTATTAAGAGAAAAAAAATAGTATTCAAGTGTTTTAGTGAAGAGGGAAAAAAACCAAATTGAAATAAAAGGTTTCACATCTTCGGGATGGATTGGATGCCCTATGTTGGCTACCATAGTATCTTTTCAGGTTCAGCAAAAAATTATATTATTTTTTTAAATGCCAAAATTTTAGAAAATTAAGGTCCTTACTTGCTGAACTTTTGAAAAATTATTGTATATTGAAATTGAAATTTTTTTATTGATGCTTTTTATGGGTCTGATAGTGTAGTCCTCCGACGACTTGCATTATTTTGTCGCAAGGTTTTTAATTTTTTAATTTTTTTACTTTGTGTATGCAATAAATCTAAAAAATAAACCCTAATTTTCAATGCATGATGGTATGCCAGTGGTTAGTGTAATTTTTCTTGCAAGGGAGATTCTGGGATCAAGATCCCAAACCTATGTCACGAACATTAGTGATGAAGAACATGTGAATATTTTTTAATTTAAATAATTTTTTGTTGAAAATTCACAAAAAAGGTTTGGTGCTGAAATCAAAATTTCAAAATAAAATAATTATTTGATAATGAGATGCCGAACCTGAAAAGGCACTATGATATCATAAAACATGTGCCAAACATGATTGATTGGTAGAGCATGTCAATAATGTATTTTTAACAGCATGAATGATGATGGTGTAAAATGATATTTACTTCATGTTGCATTGCCCTCCAACATTCTTCAGCTCATGCGGAGCTTGAATGCCCTAAAGTGAGGCATTCTATGTCGTGTAGAGAATGAGGCTATCATTCTATTATATTTTGTTCTTCATCTTGTTTCAAGAATGTTGGCATCTCATAAAATCTAAATTGACACTTTCTAGCTTAGAATGACACAATAACTAGATCTACAAAATAAACTTATGAAAACCTTGACATATTAGTGAAGGCCTTGTAGTAGGGTGATGCCAAACAGACTTTACAAATGACCTAGAAAATATCAAGCATACATAGTAAAAATGCATACTTGAATTTTTTTCTTCATAAGCTAACAATATGTCTAAAAATTGTGAAACTTGCATGAAATGGGTAGGGTTTTGTAGGGAGTAGAGTAGGTCCCAATGGCACGTGTGAATTTCCATTGTCAACTACATTTTAGTGGGATTCATATTGGAGGCCTATGGAACTTGGAGAAAGTGAATAATGGTCATGGCACCAATCAAACCTTGTTCATGTGCCAACTTGAAATAATACTTCCATCCCTTTGCAAATTCTTAATCAATTCTCATCCTGACATCACACATCATATGATTTTGGAATGGACCAAAACCAATGAACTCCACAACCACATCCCCATAAGAAATTTGGGGCAAATAATTGGATTCAATTCGCGATCAAAATGAGAGAATGAACGATGTGTTAAAAACTTCAAATTCTTGTAAAAGCTCCTTGTAATCTGCATTTTGTTTGCATGTGGCGCATAAGTTCTACAGAGAGAGATCGTGGCTTTAGAGAGAGCGCAGGCCACCTCCATCTTGAGGCGGGCTGTTATTGCAGGGGAGGGTTCTTCTAGGTTCAGAGTTGTATCGGATTTACCTCCCCCTTTCTTTAGTTGATATGCTTCAAATGACTGGTGGAGGTTTCGGTAGTTTGTGGTTCCCTTACCTCGTTGTGGCCTGCCTCTTTTGGGCTGTTTGCTTGCCTGGACTTCAGTTCTTGTCACTTGTTCCTTTTTCTCTCCCTTGCTTGGGTGCTTTCTTTTTATAAAGTTTGGGAGGGTTTCATCAGTTTTAGTTCACTAAGGCAACACTTTAAGAAAAACAATTGAAGACATGTATTTGAACAATAGCATTGATCACAAAGTCTAAATCATGGTTTTCAAGTTGAGATTTCATATTTTGTGGACCAAATTCTAGTTACCCCAATAGGTACCCCACCCTCCTAGAAAGGGCTATTAGTTCAAGCCAAAAATGGCACAACCACTGATATTAGGAATAGAAATTTCAAGGAGCCAATGAGTTGTTTGAAATGCACATGGAAGGTTTAACTGGTTTTTTTTTTCCCCCCTTTTTTGGGGGAAAGTGAAAAGCTAGGGCAAATTGACCAATGACTGAACACTTAAGCACTCAAGGCAGGCCAGATTCAAGGGGAGAGCTCCATTGTTTCCGGTGTCCAAACAAAATTTGAACCCTCTTATTGGTGTATCTTGCGTATTAGAAGTCATCAAAAACAGAATAAGATTTAGAAAGCTGTGGCCCTCCAAAGTAAAAGGGATTAAAAATTCAAAAAAAAACCACCAAATGTTACAAAGCCTGGTTCTCAAACACCCAAAAAATTCTTTGTATGTTTTTTTTTTGTTACTGTTAGAGTTCAAAGATGATTTATAGAACTTTAGGTGGCACTCCTATAGCACTTTAAACCATTTAAAATGAATAACAAATAATAAAGTTATGAGGTTTGAAAATTAGGAGAGGGCAAAATGAAAAAACTGGAAAAAAACCACATTCTGAAATTCTAAAAAACGTATTTCCTTTACTGCTCTTTTTTGGATAGTCCTTTGGTTTTGCAATTCAAAGACAATTTGTAGAGCTTGAGAAGGCCCTTCTATAACATTTTAAATCACTTAAAACGAAGGAAATTTGAGAAAGATCTATCAAAATGTTCGATCATAAGCAGATGATCGGTGATGGGCCAGTTTACCCGAGGAGGAGGGAGGGGTGGGGGTTTCAAATTTCAGCTTGACATTGCAATGAGATGAATGTGCAATGAGAGACACATCATGATGGTCAAGGTAGCCACTTTAACCCAGGTGAATGCCACTTGACTCAGGTTGAAGGGACAAAAAGGTTTAATATTATTACGAGCCTTTTTTTTGGGCCCTCCTTCCTGCTCTTGGTACTTCATTTTGATCTCGAATGGTTTGTCCAAAGTTCTCCCCTTCTCACCCATATGGGTTGGCCAAAGGGATGGCATTACATCTTCACAAAGAAACTTCTATTTGAGGAATCTGAAGTTTGTTTGTATTTCTTTTCCGGGTGATGAGTCGATGCCTTATTGCACCCCCAAAAAAAACTTGGAAAGCACCCCTATCTAATTAATAAAAGTAACAATCGGAGAGCAAAATGAGCCAATCAAAATGGCCCATTGGAAAATAAATATTATTGCAGTTTCCAATTCCAGTGCTAATCACCTTTTTAACAAGGGG
>Ga0209611_10007480_pt1 | contig 17477 bp, 13 predicted proteins | sample S1TSphgellanicum_3_FD_187693 | JGI IMG/M metagenome (GOLD analysis project Ga0209611, IMG submission 187693) | Host-associated microbial communities from peat moss isolated from Minnesota, USA - S1T2_Fc - Sphagnum magellanicum MG (SPAdes) (version 2) | ecosystem: Host-associated > Plants > Peat...
GGTATCATATGGAAATAATGTTTTGTGGGTGTAGGTGATGGACAAGTAGGAAGTTTTCCACGTGCTACAGGAGTAAGATTGAAGCTTGAAACAAATGGAAGTCTTGACAGCCTTACAAGCCTTGAAACTGCTGCTTCATCATACTCAACCCAGAATGGTGATGTTGAGATTCGGACAGGTAGTGAGGTGATTCTATACACATGCAAGTAGGAAACCTCTTGATCTTAACAAAGCATTCACAGTCTGCCCCCTTTGTCTACGATGGTGAGATGCCCAGTAGCAGCCTGTAAGGGAGCTAGAAGACAAGGCTTCATTCTTTTTGGATTCTATCAAGGAAATTTCTCTTAAAGTTGTTTGTACAATGCAATTTCAGCCTTTATTCTAGTGTGTCATTGTGTTCATTCATGGCTCACAATAGAAACTTACTGCTAGTTCAGTTATTAGACTTTGTATGATTCCAAAAGCCTCAAGGTTTGTGGGCTATGTTGGGTTGTAGGATCTATTCTCTGTCAGCAAGAATGATGAAGCAAAAGATGTGGCCACAAGCTGGTTTCTCTTTATAAATGGAAAGCAAAAAATTAAGCATCGTGCGCTGGTCTTTAGTTACAGCTCTGCAAGTTTTAGTTGATCTTGATTCTGCTCTAAGATTCTTTGTGGGGTTTTTTTCTCTAGTTGGAATTAGCTTAGAAGAATGGACTCAATGGAGGCTATGAGGCTCTTCATTCGAACACTAGAGGTTGGTTCTGTAGACTTTTTCTGGATTAGGATCATTTGTCATCATTGTGGTGTTGTCTGAAAGCAACTTGCTGGATGATTGTTGACAGATGGAATTTTTTTGTACATAGTTTATTGAAGCTTACCTTCTATTTGTTCTCACATCTAGATGATTCCAATCTTGATCTGCTCATCCCCTTGTCTTCTTGTGCGTGTAGGAGGATGATCCTAGCTGGTGGTCAAAAGCTCAAGAACTTGACAAAGAGGTCACATTGGACACTATAGGCTGCTGAGCTCTGTTTGCACATGATCATTGGACTGAAGCAACTTGTTCATTTCCTTGTGCAAAGCTTTGCTGTACAATATTTAATTCAATCAAGGTGTCTAGATTAGTTGATGAACCCATGTCCACATGTGCATTTAATCTGTTTACCCTGCTGATGTGATACAGGAAATCTCTGAGCCACCCCCTCCTGTTGTAGATTCAGAACCTGTGGCACAAGAAGAAATGGATAATGAGAAGTTGGTTGTGGAGGTGGAATTGAATGGGGAGATAAATGTGGAGGACACACCTACTGCAGTCGTCCCATCTGAATCAAATGGCCTTTTGAAAGTAGATGGAATCTTTAGCACAGCAGACGTGGAGGATGTTGAAGAGGGAATCAGGGCAATTGTTGTTTACAATGAATGGGTATCACCAACTATGACTAGTCGACGACCCTTAGCTCGCTACCAGGTGATGAACAACCAGGCTGGCCAAAAGTTGTTGCTTGTTGTGATTGATTTGTCAAATTTTGTTTTCTCTCTTGAAACATACAGATCAGTACTGAGTGGTTTTGGCATGAAATGCACGATTTCTTGTTCTATGAGGAGAGAGCAACTTTGTTGCATTCAAGGTGTAGTATTTCAAAGGTCATCTCTAATCCAAAATGAGTTATGTTGAACAACTGGGTACTTGGACTTGCAGCATGCAACATGAGTTGTAGATAATAAGATGTATATTATTAGAGGAAATCACAATGGTTGCTACTTGAATGATTTGCAGGTACACAGATCTTTCTTTTAAAATATGACATATCTTTGAATTTGAATGCATAAAGAATCAGGAACTATTGCAAGTTTGTAGAATGTCTGCATCTGCACGGTTTTCCTATCTTAATCACTAGACTTCTAATTTTATGTTGATGTGTTGTTGTGTTACCTTCAGGTTCTTGATCTGAAAACTCTTGAATGGTCAAAGGTGGACAAAGTTCCCCAATCTCCTCTCTCAATACAACAAAAACAATCTCCATATTGGTTCCCTCCATGTGCAAGGCATAGCTTGGTATGTGGTCTACATGGTCATGCATATTTGCATTTGTGTAACTTGAAAGTTATGATCATAAATTAAGGACCATCTCTGACTTCAAACTTTCCATTGTTACTTTGGAATGCCTGTACATTTTGTCATCTTGAGTTGGTTGCAAGTCCTACTGTAAGTGTTTGAGTGGGAGCTCATGTATAGGTTTGGTGGGGCACAAAGCTACTTGCAGTGGCTGGCCGTTCAAAAGAGCCAGTGGATACTGTAATAGGTGTGGCAACTGCCTCAGGCTATACTTTGGTCATATTCTGAACTGGTTTGTTATGTTGTGTGTTCCTCAAGAAATTTGACTATCTGAATGTTTGTTCTAAGTAAAGGTATCCTTCTGTTGTCCTTGCAATACATGCTTTTGATACACATACTATGACTTGGACAATTCTTGACGTCTATGGCAAGTCCCTTGTAAGATTTGCTTCCTCTTCCTTCTTCACAACTCATTCAATTGTGTTCTTTGCAGGTTGACTACAATAACATTGGTACTTTCTTATGTCAGTATGTTTTCTTTTGTCCAGATTGCACGTTGTGGCCAATCAGTGACACTTGTGGGTTCAACCTTAGTTATGTTTGGATGGGAAGTTTCACAGAGGCACCTTATGGATGATCTCAACATTCTGGACTTGGAATCACTGACATGGGAGGCTATTGAAACAAGGTCCACTTCCACAGTTCCTACACCATGATTGTGTTGTCACTCTCATGTTCAAAGATAACAATATAATATACATGGTGTGTCTGATGTCTGAACACCTTCAGCACATCTTGATGGTCATTCCTGCTTGGGTTTTTTTTTTTCAGAGCACCTTTGCAGTTTGCCCTCTACCATACCTTTTGTAATTGCAGGGAAACTTGTTTGACTGTAGCTGTGGTGTTGGATTTGAAGTGGGACAAGACCATCTCCACGTGCAGACCATGTTGTAGTAGTTCATGGAGACCATTATCGTTTCTTATTTCGTGGTGGCTCACGTTCTAACTACTACAATGACCTATATGTGCTTGACCTTGAGAGTGTACACTGTTCTCTTTATCTCATATTTTGTTAGTAGCCAAAGCAGTTTTTGGTTTCCCCATTTTGCTTATCCTATGCAATCATGAAACCACATAGAATGCTTGAGACATTGGGCTTGATATGAGCTTACTTGTGTCTTGATTCTCATGTAACACTCAATTGTAATCTCCATGAATGTTTATGTCCCGCTTGTACCTGTTGCCATAAGATGCTAGTCTTCTATTTTGGTCTCAATGGGACGTTGCCATGGATATTAGTTGGAAACACTGACAAAGCCCTATGTGAGGGTTGTTTGACTTCCATCTGCACACAAACCAAATTAATTTAACATAGTGGCCAGGAATAGTCAATTCACTTGTACAAATATGAAGGTCAATTCTTCTTTGGTGTGAAAAATTTTACAACCACACATAACTATGTTTGCAATCTCTGAAGGTAGAGGGTGAATGTGGTGTGATGAGCTTTGGCAGATGGAGTGGTCACAAGCATAGATTCAAGGCACTGTATTGTCACCACATGCCGGGCATGCTAGTGCCACTATTGGTAACAATTTTTATATTATTGGTGGTGGAGATAATAAGAGTGGTATTTACAATAGCTCTTTTCTTTTTTTGTTCTCCATCTGTGGTTTCATGTTTTGCCCTAGACAAGGATTAGTTCAGATTGGATTGAATTTCTTCAACATTCACCATGTCTGAGATAACTGATTCTGAAGAAAGGGTTTTAGGGTTTTCACTTTAAGCAGTCTATGCTTGGACCTAATTTCATTCATTCGACCTCAAGGTCTTAGCAAGTTTCTGTTTGTAGATGAATTTTTTTGGCGGCGTTTCAGTTCCTGATCTGAGTGGCATGGTGAAACAGGCATTTCTGATACCCTAGTTCTGAACATGGACACCTTGGTGTGGTCATTAGTAGCCTCTGTTAAGGGACAAACAGCTATTTCAAGTGAGGTGAGCATTGTGTCTCTTATGCTGGGTATTCCATGTAATTTTGAAGTGTTATTCTGGCTAGCTTGTAAGGCAAGGGCAAATTGGGAACAACTTCATTTGCCACAGTAATGCATTAATGATGCATTTATGGGATCTCCACTGGTTTACATGATACAATGCGCTTGTACTTTTTGTTATAAGTTAGTGGAGGTAGACGAATGTGAATCTCAAGAAAGTCACATTGTTTATCATGGTAAGGACAAGGTTTGAGTGTGCTAGTTATTGAGGATTCCTTAGTTTAAATTAATTAGTTCTATTTTTCTAGGTCAGTTTTGTACGGGCTTGTCAAGAGTGGATCTTATGACATTATTTTATGAGCTACATTTTTTGGAGCTGTGCAATCTGCAGCTGAATTAACATCTGAAAATTCTACAAGAAGTGCCAGTGGAACAACAAAGTCAGGGAGTCTAGTGGCAAGACAAGGTGCAAATCAAGTTGGTGCGTCACTTCAAAAAAAGGAGGCCATGCCAGCTGGAATGCAGCAAGGACTTGATATGGGGATGAATAGCAACAAAAGGGCTATGCAGGGAGGACAGTATGAGGAATTAGATTGCTTGCATCTTGGAGGCATAGCAAAAGTGACCAGTGGGAGCTCTATGGCTTAAAAGGGACCAGGCCTGGCTTCAACAATTGCAGTTCTTGTTTCTCGCAATCATGCTAAGTCTAAGGTGAATGGGCATCTGACAGGAGTTCTGGGTTCAAAGGGGAAGGTCAAGGGAGGTAGTTCACCAAGAGGTGCAACTAATGGCTCAAATGGTCTTGTTGCGTTATCAAATATTCCAACAATCTATGGTTTGAATTCTACAGGCCAAGGCTTACCAACATCTAGAAATTTGGGCAACCATCATGCTCCTTCAAAGTTGGCATTGGATGGGTTAGGGTCTTTGAGAATTAGTTTATTAGAGGCAGCCACATGTATGCTTGTTGGCACATGTATAATTGGTGTGCTATGAACTAACAAACTGTGGACATTTGAATCCATTTTATGCAGACGCTTGCAAAGTGAAGGTTACACCAGGATACACCTACTTGGTCCACATTGTGAGTTGATGCATGAATTTTGGGCTCTATTTTGCACTTGCAGACTACTCACATGTACTGGTGTTAGTAGATTTTTGAGCTCAATGGAAAGCATTTTCCAGGTCCATTTTGTGTGTGATTAGTGAGCCATTGTAACCCTAACCCTAGAACAATACTAATTAAACCCTAAAATGCTAACCTTAATTCATAATGCTAAACTAGGGTCCATTATTCCTTTTCAATAAAAATGTATTTTACAAATTATTTAACATTGCCATGTGGCATGTTTCTATTCCTTGATCTTTAAAATATGTGGCAGATTTGAAATGTCCATTCAAATAATAATGCGATATGTGTCAAGATCCTCATTCTTGACATTTGATGAATGGGATATATCTAGGGGTTTTAATAAATATTTAAATGCCATGATGTTCATAATGAGACACGTGGCACATTTCGATTAGCCAAACACAAAAGACGTGGCCATTTCTTGGCCATAAGATTAAAAAAAATTTAGATCATCTAATTTCATGATCTGGGAAAATCAAACCCTCTAATCAAATGCCACGTGTCTCCACATGGTTGGAGTTTGGATCCACCAAAATAGTTACAATTTATAGTCGCAAAATGATGCCTTGTATACATTATGTATATATTGGCCCCATCGGATGAAACAATATATATTAAATGTAGGCTTCATCTACCATTTGATGACGTCATCCTGATGTAATGTTTTGCGAATATTTGTCATCTGCGACTTGTCATAGGCGACTATTAGACAATTAGTTGTAAAATGTCTCTTTAAACTAAAAAACAGTCGTAGACACCAGTTGTAAATAAAGGTTTTTCTTCTAGTGTTTGTCATTTATGAGTAATGGCAAGAAGAGTTTTGTCTTGTTTTCAACTGGAACTATTTTTGTTGGAATGATTTATGTTTCAATGTTGTTGGAAAGAAACAACCTCATGGAGATCATGGGTGACAAGAGCTCTTGCCAGAGAAGTTGGCGAAAATTCATAGATCTATTATGTAGTTTTCAGTAGATACTAATTAAGAACATTGAAAGGCAATTGTGAGGCCCTTAGACTTTTGATAGATCAATATTGGCAATTTGAATGTAGATGTTCATGATTTGGTAGAAATGGAGACATATTAAAAGGTTTGCATTTTTTTGTTCAATTCAAATTTGTAACCAAAATGTGCATGGTTTTTTGTCCCCATATAACTTGTATTCTTGACTTGGGTATTATTGGAATGTAATTAAAGGGTATGGGTGTTTTGTCTCTTTGTTGGTTTTCCTATGGTAAAATCAAGCTAGAATAATTACAAGAATCCTATATTCAGTTTCACCTATGTTTGAAAAAGAGGGTTCATTAATTGAAGGGAATACAAGAGGTAGTGGGTTTTTGTTTCTCTTTTGCTTAGATCTCTTTATTGTACTAATTGTCAACACTAACATTCTATTAATCCTTGAAACATTTATTCAAGGATCATTTCAATTTTTTGTATTTTTTTAGTCTATTGGAGGCTGCCACTTGCTAACTTATGGTGTTTCTTCCTTGGGCATCTAAATATGAATGAACTAGAAAATGTTGAAATTAATTAGCAGCAAAACCAACAACATGCTTACAAAGTTGTCAAGAAAGCAAATGGGAAGTATGAGGACAAGTAAATTTTTCAACCTATTTTTGCATATTCTAGTTTCCTAAGTTTTTGGAGTTGGTTTTTATGCTTTGACAAGTTTGTCTTATTACAATACGTGGGGGCAAGTTTTTGAAACTTGGACAACTTGAGTACTTATAATAGAATAGATAATGTCAAGCTGTGTCTTGTGGTGTTGTGATGTATCATTAAAACAAGAACAATTCTTGTAAAATATGATGATGTTGTCAAGGAAGATGTACAATTTGCCCACAAGGAACAGTTGTCTTAGGAGTCGAAAACATTATATAGCTAAAAAAACTTGTATAGGAAAAGAGCTAACCAAGGTATGTGCTTTGCATGATGGATGTTTTTGCCCTTGATGTTGTGTTATGACATCAATATTTTTGTTTAGTTTTTTGAGCAATTGGTCTTTTTGAGTTGGTTTTTGTCCTAGATTATAGGGCATTATATTGGATGAGTGAGGAGGTGTCAATGAGGAGAGCATGATACATTTTGGTTAATGTTTTTCAGTTGCATTTTTAAAATATTTCATCACTTCCAATTGTTCATGCTTGCTCCCACTACACCATTTTGAAGCTAATATAACAAATTCTTGTAGGTTTGTAAAAGTTTTAGGGTGCAACAATGGGAGATTATACTGCAAAATCTTTTATTATCAGTAACACTTGTGTTTGCATCAGACTACTTCAAATAGGATGAGATGAAAAAACCAATGAAGAAGAAGGAGCTCCATAAGAAGGACAAGCTTGATTTGTATGCTCGGGAAGTTGAGGGGTTTGGCACATTTGACTTGGGTTCAAGAAATTTTGTCGCATGGAGGATTGAAAAGCTAGAGGAAATGAGAGCAATAGTGGAGTTAAAGAAAGCAGCTTACATGACATTATTCTTTCAAAAGTGTAGATGCCTTGAAGGTTTTGAATGAACAACATATCATTGGAACTTTAGATATAGACATGAAGATTGAAACTCTATAGTTTGGTGTAAAAGAAGATGAAGATTTGTACAAATTGTTGGAAAGGGCATGGCAAATTGCTCTACAAAAACAAGCTGATAGTGCGATTAGTGTTCAAGGTGTGGTTGCTCGCATATAAGCATCAAAACAATTTGTAGATGGAGTTTTGTTAGGTGGTGGGGATAGTGGGGGAAGGCTTGTGTTCAATGACACAAGATAATTTTGCAAGAACTTGTAGCTAAATGAAGGTAAGAATTATTTTTTTGTTGATAACACCTCTACACAATTTCTAGATCCAAATAAATAAACATTACTATAAGATTCTTAAAAATAATGAAAAACCATATGGGTCATGAATTTTTGCTTGTTTTGTGGATAATTTTTTTGTGAAATTGAGCTTTGCAATATGATGGGCAGGGAACATAATTATTTATATGCAACACTTGATAATAGAAGTCAAGTTGTGGTAGGTGTTCATGTTATCAAATTGTCCAAAAGGCATGAAAGAAAAATGGTTTATTTACAACTTTTACTTAAGGGGTTGGACCAAAAGATGTAAATTTGTTGAAAAAAAGGAGGAAGTTCATGTTGTTATGAAAGAATAAGTTGAAAGGGGATGGATGGAGACCAAACATGCAAACATGGCAAAAGTTCAAGGGGAGATGGAGATGGATACTAACGTAAGTTGGAGGAACCAATCCATGAAGCTGTGGTAGGAAAAGGGTTAATAGGTGTTTTGAGCTTATTGCAAGAGAGAGGAACTTTGAAGGAAATAGTTGTTTGGGTGGATGAAACATGGACAAGAAAAATAAATAAATTAATGGAATATGAGTCCAATAATGTTGTTGGTCAATGAAATATCCTCTTAAACCATCTTGATGAAATTCGTCGAACAATATGATTTTAATTAAATTTAGCCCTATTTATTTTAATCTACTTTTGGTGGTTGTTTCCTAGCCTTTTGTTCAATATTAGCTTCTTAACCATTAAATCATGCATCATTCTTGGGAGCAAAACACTTCAATTTTTATCCCCAATTTATAGGGTTTATGGTTAGAAGGTTATGACAATCACTAATGGATTGGTTTGTTCTCAAATTAGTAGCAAGGAACGTTTCATATTTATCATCTAACATTGGGGTTCTGATTTGCAAGTTGTGTTTACATATGACACCAAAGGAGGCATTTCAATTCAACTTTCACACAAGCTCCATGGAAAAAAACCAAAAAATACAAAGTAAAAGAAGTGGTAGAAGCAGTTTGAGGAGGAATTCAAACTAAAATAGATGAATTTAGGAAACATTCCCCTTATGTCCATTCAGAAGATGTGTGAAGCCCATGCCAAGATGCATGCCCCTTATATTGTTATCAGTGGTCACATTAAACTTGGGTTAGTGTTTCAAATCCTTGTGGTGATGTATTCACTCCAATACATAAAGCAAAATCAATCCAATTTTAATTCAAGTCTCCTAAGTCCTCATAACTAATGTAATTTTTTTTTTAGTTTTAGGATTTTCATTTTCATTCAAAATTCTTGACAATTATTTTGAATAACAAAATTCAATCAAATCATTGTTTGAAGGCAAAGACACAATCTATAAACAATTGACCATAAGTTAAATGCCACCATCTATTACAACTTCCAACAATCCCTCCATATGCATTCTGCAAAATAAAAATATCAAAATTTGGGGAGAACTTGATCTGAAGCCATTTATGTTTGAGTATCTACTTTAGCTCTTCATGTCCCATGTCTATCAAGTGTATCATTTGATCAAACTATAATGCCGATAAGAATTACAACTTTAGTTCTACATTGACATACGTGCTTGTGCTAACATGAGCTTTAAAAGTCCTCAATCCTCAAAATTAGCAATTGACTTGTAGTGTCTCCTTCTTGAAAACAAGTTGAAGTCAATGTCAATTTGGCATGTACTTAGGGAGAAGATTAATTAACTAAAACTAATTACATAGTCTAAGCAATTCTATCACTTTAATGGCTACCCTTGAACTCTACCTAAAATGTCAAGATAATAAAGTAAACAAGACAATAATGTGTGTAAGTGCAAATATCACAAAACAACATAAAAAACATGTAAAGAACAATTCTAATCGAGGACCCTAGACTATTACATGCCCCTAGAAAAATTAATGGTGCAAAGCTTACCTCTAGACCCAATGGACATCACATGCCCACATCACAATCATAGAATGATTCATAATTCAATGAGAGATAACACAAATAAATAACATTTGTAAAAACAAACCAAATAGGAATTACTTTGAATGACCAAAAAGGTTAGAACCAAAAAGGTTGGAATGCATTGAAAAGACCAAAAAGGTTGAAATGCATCAAAGATCTCCAAGATACATTTTAGAATTAAAGAAAATCCAAGAAGGTGCATGTGGAAGAAGTGTCCATAATTCAAAGTCAAATGAGCTCACCATATCCATATCCCTTCTTGCAAATTTGCATCAATGTCGTTTATGTCTTCTTTTTGGCATTGCCTCCTTCTCTTTCTCTACTTTCTACCTTGTACAAAATACATTGTTGGTTGTACCCCAATGCTTCTTAGGTGTTTTATGTTTGGGGTGTCATGGCTGGCCTAACTTGCCACCAATTGTGGTTTGGCTTGAATCATCTTGAAAACCTATAGTTGGTTGTTCAACTTGATCATTGGGAATTGCAAATAAACAAATGTAGGCATTCAAATTTGTATTGCATTAATCAAAACCATGGCCACATGCTATATACAAGGATTACAACATTTGAAAGTCCAATATGTTTTTACGACTATATATTTTCCTACATGTTTGTCCATGCATTCACTTGAAAGTTATATAAGACTAATCAAAATGGACAAATGGTTAGCCTTTCTTTTTAGAGGATATTCATCCAATTGTGGACACTTTTGTTTCAAGAAAAAATATCTTCCTTGTGCTAGTGGAGGATGTTCTTCCTTTGTAGGTGGCACTTCTATACATAAATCACCAAAATTTCCATAGTTTTCCTCATTGACCTTCACACCTTCATGAAAATTATCCTGCTGCAAACTTGTTTTTGTCTCATGCTCCCCAACAAGTGGATCTACAACCTCATTAGGTGTATGGTTGTCATATGGAAGTTGTGTAGTTGGAATTAAAACATGACCACAATATATGAAGTTAGTTTGAGTCTTGTATTCAAAGTTTGACAAAAGAATGCATAGATCAATGTACCCAAACCTCAAAAAACATAAATTCAAAGTTAAGATTTAGATCTTACTTGTAGTTTCCACAAGGTTCTTTGAAGCATAATTGTAGGCCAAATTGTCATCTTCTTTTGGATATATTGCAACTTTCTTGGTGTACAAAATCACAAACTTGATGATCAACTAAATGGTTAGTGGTAGGGGACTGTTGTATCTCGAAGCTAGGATTGTCGGACTTTTGATGCTTGGAAGGTGATTCAACTTCATCAATAATTAGCTGTCCCAATGGAAAGGATGGAGGCGTAATGTGTTCAACTATACCAGTGCATGATACATGCCCAATAGGGCTATTGAAATTTGTTGGCCCCAAACTTGGCTTTTTTAAAGCATGTTTAGAACTTGTGGAGCCAAGCTTTGTTTGCTTTATTGAAATGTCAAGTCTTGCACCAAATTTGCAGTTCTTGGATTATGTCAAAATTGTAATGCATCTACTAACCTAGTAGTAGTTAACAAGACCAAACACTAGGAAATTTTGTTAAACAAATATAACACACCTTGGATGACTTTCCAAGAAAGTTTTTACCTTTTAGTTTAAACTCTATGTATGCATCAATTATGATTACTAAGCACTAGACCAATGATCTAGAAACACTAGGAATACTTTCAGCATGCAAAAAAACTAATGGGATGTGGTTACTTGAATGGTTATAAGCATTCAATCCATTACATTATAGTTTCCAAGTAGTCCCAAGTGACTAGTAGTAATTTCCAAGTAGACGTCCCAATGACCAGTGTTCAACAGTTTCCAAGCTTGGATGTTTTAGTGACCAACATCAGTTTTCGAGTAATCGCAATTTGACCAGTAAGTAAATAAGATGTTTTCCAAAGTAACCTGCAAGCACCATTACTGGTAACATACAAGCATTCAATCCACTATAGCACTCCCAATTAGCATTCCCAATAACCTGCAAGCATAATCAGTGTTTTCTAGGCATTACCATTAGTTAGTAAGCACAGGTGGTGCTTTCCAAGGACTCGCCGTCATTTCTAAACATAAAGGGTGTTTTCCAAGCACTACCATAAACTAGCTAGGAAACACAACAAGTGTTTTCCAAGGACTCACTATCATCTCTAAACATAAAGAGTGTTTTCCAAGCACTACCATAAACCAATGAACACAACAAGTGCTTTCCAAGGACTCATTATCATCTCTAAACATAAAGGGTGCTTTCCAAGCACTACCATAAACCAACAAGCATAACAAGTGCTTTCTCCAAGCACTTTTAGTCCTCTCCAAGTACACTCAGTGCTTTCCAAGCATTGCCATTAACTAGTTAGCATATTGGGTGCTTTGCAAGCACTCATAGTAACCAACAAGTACATTATATGGTTTCCAAGCACTTTCAATGATTAGTTTGCACAATGGGTGTTTTTTAAACATTGCTAGTAACTTGTAACCCCAAAGGATGTTTTGCAAGCATTCTGAACAACATGTAAGCACAATGGGTTGCTTTCTAAGCATTTGTTACAACTTGCAAGCACAATTAGCACTCTACTCCAAGTACTCCCAATATCATGCAATCAAAATGGGTACCAAATTTTAATGTACTCTAAGCAACTTCCAAGCATGAACAATGAATAGTCTCTAAATTTGATCAACAATTGAGCTAAACAAGTTTTGCATGACCATAAATCATTCATTACATAATCATTGACAATCAACATGCTACCACTTCTAATCACTTGTTGCCACCACTAGAATCAATTACAATAGTAGCTTGAAACTTCAATCTACAGAAAACCTAGCTAGGTAAACCCTAAAAATATATAATCTATTAGATAGTTGACAATGTGAACTTTTAGATACAAACTTAACAAACAGTTGACTGATACAAACTTCCAGATTTTGAATGCAAGTAAAAGTGATAAAGTGCAAAGAAATTTATTTGGTAGAATTGGTGCTGAAGATGTATCAAACCAGCTAATCCACCAATTAGGATGTAAAAGCTCATCTCATTTATTGCTATCTTTAACCAAATAAAAAGGATGATAGGTGTGTTTGTAAGAAGTGATAACAACATCATAATAATCGTAACCTCTATTACAAAATCCACAAGGTTTTACAACAATGAAACCATAATTTTCTACAAATTCTATAATCAATGTTGAATGGGTCCAAATTCTTTAAGGTGTATTAAAATCTTGTCATAGTGTCACCATTTTTTGTCTTTTTTACCTAGTCTTTTTTTACCATGTAAAGACACATTTATGAATGATTATGATGGAATTTAGAATCATAATGGTCTAAAATATAATCCTCCTAAAAAATTTGACAATTTTCGACTCATTATTTTTTTATGGGGATCAAAATATAAAATAAAAAAGGATTACAGTGAGGATTAGGCCCTTTTCATCCTATGTGGTACATTTTAAAGGATTTTCACTCAAATGTAATATTGGCTTAGGCCAAAATGAAACACCCTTTCCACACTCCATTTACCTTAATTGGTCTTGAACAACCTTTTTCTCCCTTTCTAGCACATACAACTATCTGCTAATGTCATGAAGAACACAATCAAGGTTTTGGTGCTCAACTTGATAATCTTGGAACAATTTCTCACCTCACACTACACGTTTGATCTTATCATCCAAGCTTTTGTTGGAGTAATTTAAATCACTTTCCAAAGTGAGATGTTCTTGACAAACTACATCACACTAGTGTATTAATTCTTTCAAGCAATCCTCTTCTTTCATATGAACTTTTGTAGTAGGAGGGATTTCAATTTGAGAACACTGCATTTATATCTGCACTAAGAAAAATAAAAACCTTAAAGTTCAAGAATATCAAACATAATCATCTTCCAAAGAACATAATTAGACATAAATCTTTGAATAATTTTTTGACTTAGAAAATTTGCAACTCATAAAAAAAAAACAACAAGATGAAAATATCATGACAAAACGTACTTTCTCTTCAAGTTTACAAATTCATTGCAAGATCAACTTTACTTCTTGTTCCACTACTACTATTGTGTTGTGTGCTTCCATTGCAATAGCTTTTCGATCCTCCATGTTGAACCTCAATACTATTAATTTTTCTTCTAATGGTTTCTTCTCACTATTTGTTTCATCTGCCCTTGTAAATGCTGACTTCTCCAAGTCACACAACAAGGCTTTGCAAGTCTGTAACCCTCTAAATGTTTGATGAAAAAATTTCATACGGACATAAACCTTACTGCTTCAAGCTTTTGACCTCTAAAGTGGGTTTGATGTCCATTGTCAACTTATTATCAAATCACATATATCCCTTTCTTTTGGCATTCAAATCTGATAGCTCCAAACTTCCATTCTTGAGCCTCCCCACCTCTTTCCTTTGAACCTTTTCTTATGCTATCAATGTTGTTGTTTTCGCCCAATTAACTTCATGGCCCTTCTTTTGTGCTATGTACCCTTTCATTAACCATAACATGAAGTCATTGTTGGTCGGAGTAGGTACACCATAAATTTGCCAATGGAACCTTTTCAAGTCTTGTTTTGTTTCAGGATGAAATAATGAGTTTGTTAGCTTCAAGTTGCACTTGGGTTTGAAAACTTTTAACAAGTCTGTCTCACAGACCTCTACATTGGTAAGGTTTATTTTTGGATTGAAACCTTTGTTACTCAAGCACCTAAGAATTGAGAAATATTCTTTTGTTTGGAGCTAATAATCTACAAGTTTCCAAGGTGGGAATTCTATGTCCTCCTTCTTGATCTTGCATTCTTCTTTCACCATTTTGCTTCACAACTTTGGACTTCTTCATAAACAAACAAAAAAACCCTAAGCTTCAAAGATTATAATGTTAACAACGACCTCCCAAATGCACAAAAATAACTTCTAAGCTTGGTGATTCAAGAGCACAAAAACAAAAGAAAAAATATGGGAAGCTCAATTTGACTTTGCACACAAGCAACTTTCAAGTTTGAAACTCAATTGAGCTTGCATTTGAGTGAAAGAAGTGCACACACATTTTGGCTTATCGGGAGTCCAAAGGCATGTGATAGTCATTGTTGACCTAGAATGCGCATGTGGCTAGGACATCGTTTCAAAATACTAATTATCAAGGGTTCAAAATCGATGTCCTTTTCATCCATCCTACCTAACTAATCCCGATGTGCCACATCATTGCAAAAAAATTTGATTGCTTTGCAAGCACTACAAAAAGTAGGCGGGTATGGTTCTTGTTTGTGTGATTCTACCTTCATGTGTGGCTATGCATTCTCCCCTATGAGCACAACAAAGTAGGTGTATCCCTATTGGATCTATGGCCTGGCCACATGCATCGAGAAAGACCACAAGCTGTGGGATGGGGGAGGCCGAATTTGGTGTGTACTATTGAAGAAAAAATGTTAAAGGCCATCTTAAAAGATAGGATGACTAGGTAGGTAGAAAGCCAAACACTTGAACTTGGGCTTGCATAATATCTCAGTCAAATGCCATGACAATCTAAAGACAACTCTAAAATGATGCTGAAAAATGAGTGTTCATGCATGCTCTTTGAAATGTTCTCCTAAAGATGATTCACTCCTCTATTTGATAACTATTCAAATGGTGGGATGGAAACTTGAGCAATTGAAGGTAGAAGGTCATGAACCCACCTAAGGTAAGTTTGGAATGGAAGTGGACCTAAATTGTTGGCCCCTATAACCCCTAATAAAAATGGGTGGACATTTTACAAAAATCTAGACACAATGATTAGGGCGACAATCCCTCAATTCTTCAAATACATTGTTGGGGCAACAACCTTTGTAAAAACAAAACTTATCCTACCTTTGGAGATGGGAAGAAAGGCTCGTCAACAAACTAGGGGAGCATCTAGACATTCCAAAGAACCTAGCCTTAAAAGTTTCTTAAATACGTGAATGAGGGTTGAATCATAGGAAGCTAGTTGGTGTTGAAAATTCATGAGTGGGGGGAAAGAAGAAAGAAGGTAATAAGGCCTTTGTGCAAAACAACAAATGAAAATCCCAAATGCCACTAGCACATCCCCCAACCTAGCAAGGGCATTTATGTGCTACACATCATCATTTAAAACATCTTGGAGAAAAAATATGTGAAAGAAAGGGACCCCAAAGGAACACCCAAAACCCTAATGCCCCAAACATGGATACAGAAACTTGATGGAGGTGAGAACCTTGAAGACAACTTTGAAGGAGACCAAACAACACAATTGCGGGGTTGAATCACAAAACCTACCAAGTCTAATTGGGAAGAAAAATGATGAAAAAATCTCACCTTTTGTTTTTTGATCTTAAGGTAGCTTGGAAGGAATACATGAATAATTAGTTAAAAATGTTGTAAGTTGCTGAATATGGGAAATGATTATTTTGTTAATGCCACATTATTGATGAATCTTTTAAATTCTTGCTAAATATGAGAAATGTTTATTAGTGTGCACATTGTTGTATGCTTTCACTATTTTTGCTATTAGGGCACCTTCCCTAATCATGTCATATATGTCTTTCAGATGCACTTTTCGAAAGGAAAAAATAAAAATAAAAATCAATATCCGTTTTCCACATTTTTACATTTCAATCATTATATTTGCTTCACTTTTGAAATTAAACTCAAAATTCTTAAACATCTCTTCAATACATATAGGTACTTTGCCATATTACTAAACCACTTATATTGAAATTCTTGGAACTTAATCTAATTTCAATTAGATTAAGTTCCAAGAATTTCAATATTAAAATATGATATATATAAAAGAGTCAAACAAATAGATAGATAAGTAAGCAATTAACTACATAACTCTACACACATTTACATATGTTTTGTTATGCTGAAATCTCCCAAACCATGGCGCTTCATGCCACATTCTTGATATCTTGGAAAAACTTTCAATGAATAAGGGTGCATCGACTTGATTTGAAGCTATGGTGTAAAAGCTATTGATTATTGAATTATTTTTTAATGAAAACTAAATAAATCGAAACTGAAAACTATATTGGAATTTGGGGGTGTTGTTGATGCTGTTGGAAAGCCCTTGGAAAGTCAGATTTAATAGAGTTTATTCCACAATTTTCAGAGCTAAGGTGTGGAAGATATTGATATGTGAGTAGATTTTGGTTTTGGAAATTCAAACAAATTGTAAAAGTTGGGTTTGGAAGGAAAAATCAGTTGAGCCTTCAATGTGTTCACACTTGGGGCAACGACAGAGGCTACACTAATATATCTACATATGTACTCTTTCTTTTTACAAGCGACCTTTTGCAAAAGTACTTTTACTTTTCATCTTATGTTACATTCTTTTGACAGGACTTTTCATTGGTTGTCTTATTAAAATTCCCGAGACCAATAGTCGAAAACCCAATTCCCACCCAACCCCCAAAAATACTAAAACCTCCTGGGAATTTTGTAGTGTACCTAGTATGAAGGCACGTTATTGCGTGTGATTTTGCCTTCATGAAGGTCAGAAAATTCAAAAAATGGAATGCTTGCTTCTGTTGGCATTTTGTTTTTTTTGAAACATGTGCTTTTCTATTTTATGTTTTCTCATCCATCATACCCACCAAGTATCACAGGGGAAAAAAAAAAAAAAAA
>Ga0209611_10007481_pt1 | contig 17477 bp, 18 predicted proteins | sample S1TSphgellanicum_3_FD_187693 | JGI IMG/M metagenome (GOLD analysis project Ga0209611, IMG submission 187693) | Host-associated microbial communities from peat moss isolated from Minnesota, USA - S1T2_Fc - Sphagnum magellanicum MG (SPAdes) (version 2) | ecosystem: Host-associated > Plants > Peat...
TCAGGGCCCACCATGCTTGGAAGGAGGTGGATTAGCTGCATAGAGCCAATAGCGATATTCGTCATTGCTTCGCCTGAGCCTCACAAACCTCTCACCTTCCTTGTTAAGTGGCCACCATCTGTTATGTCCTTCCTGTACCCTGCATCACAGGGCAGTCAAAAGTGCAGGAAACATTGAGAAGCTGACCATCTAGCAGAAGCACGAACCAGCCTCGACAAACAAAACACAGAACACAAGAGATCATGCAAGCTCCAGAAACTCTTCATTTGATGATTCACAAAAACCTAAGATCTGTTTCAAAGCTTGCACAACAAATACAGGGAGGAAATTAAAAGCAATTCTTCTTTTACAACAGTGTTGTTGTAAAGCAACATAAGAGGCAGACCACTCCAATGCAAATTGGAACAAATTCAAATTCAGATGATTGTCATCAGAGCAGAAGAGATTCCAGCAGAGTGTCACACGAGTTGCAATCACAGACCCTCCTCTCTGCTGAAAATTGGGGCCAACTCCACTCCATTGACTTGAATTCCCAGCCATATGCTGCTGCTGTGCAAAAGCTTGAATTAGAAATGTGCCAGGTCGCTCCTGAAATGTTCTGGAAACTTGAGGATGGCCGATTCGAACGATGTCCAGCAAGAAAGCGTTCAATCGACACATGTGCATGTGAGCTCCACAGAAAATTGGTGAAAAGCAAGCAGAACGCACCAAAGACTCTGGTAGATTGGGAAGAAAGCCGCGGTTCTCACACAAGATTAGGGTTAGGGTTTGAAGCAAACAGGGGTGAAGAACATATGAAGACTTCCGAAGAAGCCCCCCCAAATTGATTTGTCCTTCCTCGTGACCACAGGCAAGCAAGTCGCACAGATGCAGAGAGAATTCTTCACCTGCTACTTGATCAAATCGGTTTTAAGTGGATAACTCTCGGATTTTTTCACTCAATCTGAACCAGAAGATTTTGTCCAACCCTCAACCTTTACGCGCGCATCCACGATATCTTCAATGGCAATCACAACGGCAACGGCATCTATTCCTGAAAACTTGAAAACCCGCTCCTTCCTTCCTCCCTTCCTTCCTTCAGGTCAAGACTTCTCCTGTTGCTTTTTTTTTGAGTTCTTCTCGCAGATCTAACTTTCCTTCTATCGACAAGATCCTGCTGCAATAGCAAAAACTTCATCTTCCACCCTGCCATCTCCTGCTTGATTTTACGCCTTGAACCCACGATTCGAACAGGAATTTGCAATAGTAACGCCCAGCTGCGTTGTGGTATCCTCATATAAGGATCTTCCAATTCATGACCTCAAATCAAGTTCCATCGATCTCCTACCACATCAGACCACGAAAAGATTATTCCCGTCCAGTCGGCAATACATCGCTCGATGTTCTTGACGGCACGAAGGACTGATTGCTCGGCCATGTATTCAAGTTTGAAAACAACGAACGCTGCAATGCAAGAGGAGAGCAGATACACAGGATAGGGAAGCTGGGAAGGGAAGCACAAAATGTACAACACTAGATAAACTATATGATTTTCTCAAGCTTTTTCGGGGTGTCTTTGGTTTCTAGCACTTTATTAATTAATCCCGTCAAGAATCAAGTTCTTTTGGATGGGCAGTGTCGTTGTGTGGATTACCTATCTAAAACATGGATCTTTCACTAGCTCAGGGAGCATGGTATGCCTACTGTAAATCTCTTAGGAACACATCCATTGATTTGTGCTATACCCACCCTTTGTTTCTCTGAAAAAATCCCACCTGTTGCGGTTCTGTTTGCCATCTTTAAATGTTCAATGCAACAGAGGAATTTGAGGTGCATTTGAATAAAACTTGGATGGTATATTTATATATGTATACACCAGACTCCAATGTTGGTGTTGTATCTGACTTTTGAACATAACCACCCTGGTCCTGGTGTTGGATCCAAGACTGATATTTGGCTGGAACATAACAGACCAGCACTGATATATACCTGCCAAAACCTCCCTCCCGAACACCAACATGACATTCTGAGTTGCCAGTCTTGAAGTGAAGCTTTGCAAACAAAACCTGACAACTCTTAAGGTCAAACCTAGATTCAGACAACAAGGAGACTCGAGATCCCATTGCAGGAGTCACAAACTTCACATTGATAATTCCAGTGACGATGATAATCGTAACTGGTTTATGTAAACTAGGTATAGGGGTTTTTTCGTCACTAACACAATTATAGCATGGTCGAAAACCATGACAATTATAAACGGTCGCCTGGTCGACAGTTATGCGTTAGAATGATCATTTTTGAAAACAATGCTCTAGAATATTGGAAGTTCGAGCGATTTTTTTTCCGTCGTTCTTTGACCATGGCAGCGGCTTCCTTGAGCGATGGACATCAGGTTGCTGCATCGTCTTCTTCTTCCTTAAGGTCTAGAGAACGCATCAACCCTGTATATGTGTTGCAAGGGCCTGTCTTTTCCTCCTCCCTGTAGCAGTACCGTCAGTTCCCCAATTTACTCGCTCAATGCTCGAGACAGTGTGAGCATCAACGGCGGCGTGTCCAACAAACTCTTGACACCAACAGTGGCCGTTGTCGAGGAGTGTAGGGTTTGAAGTTGGAAGTGGAGGAGGAGCTTTCCGTAGCGATCATCATCATCACTACTCTCGGCCTCGAGCTTCCTCCCAGGTTTCTGAGGCCGCGGTTGTTGCCTTTGATCTTTGTGTTGCATTGCATGCAGTTGCTTTGCTCTTCCCGTCACAGCTTCTGAATACCTACTGTCTGTTGCCAATAAAGATCCATTGACTGAAATCGCCTTCTGGCTTTCCTTTTCCTCTGCTTGCAATCGTCGTCGTAGCTGCTGTTGGCCTGAGATCATCGCATCGCATCGGCTTCTGCTTTTCCTTTTTCTTTGCTTGCAGTTGCAATTAGTGGCCGCTCCTTTGTTCGGACTGCTTCAAAGCTTCTTCTTTTTCTTCCACAACCAACGAATCGTGGGATCGAGCTCCTCCCTCCTCCTCCTCCTCCTCCTCAAAACCCGAATCGCGAACCCCTACCAATAGACCGAGATAGGGAAAAAGCACAGGAGAGGGTTGCTTTGATTATCAGCGCAATTGCTTGGACTCCTAAGCTGTGTTTTAGGTCTTCTCCTTGATCTCCTATCGACCATCGCATGATCTTCTGCTGCTCATTGTTGCTCTCGTGAGATCCATTTCCTTCAAATGTGTTTTTTCGATTCCCTTTTCAGAGAGTGAATTTGGGTGAGGAGCTGTTTTTTTGTCTGCATTGTTTTCTCTAAGGATTGTTGTAATTTTCCCCTATACTCTTTGAATCTGTTTCCAAAAATATCTATGCTATTTGGATGAGCTACATTTCTGATATATTGTTTTTTGTGTGTTAATTAGGGTTTCTGCCCTAGATCTGAGCAATCTGCCTATTAAAACTGGACAGGATGTGTGAGACCAGGAAATTCATTTCTGTTGTCAAGATCTTCATTGTGAGTCCACAAACTTGGGCTAATTGCTTAATTTGCCTGCAAGGTTGAGATTGATGTTACTAGTGCAAGCAATGGGTTGCAGCCATTGAGTGATGCTAACGAAGAAGCTGTGGCAGGGTATTTCACAGCAGATGCAGATGGCTTGTACGGCAGGTTAACTTTGATTATTTTAAGCTCTTTTGTTTAGGGTTCTGTTTTGTTTCTGCAATTAGGTGCAATTTTATTCCTTGATGTATGTTTAGGTCTTGTTGTTCAACAGTGATACTGCTGCTTAAATTGGGTTCAAGCCCATAGCTAGCTAGATAATTTCATAGTTGTAGACTAAAGTTGTATCTGCCTAGAACAAGATGATGATGTTGGCTGTTGTGTTACAACTTGCAAGAGACCTACCATGCATTGAGGGCACTCAAAATCCTTGAGCAGCGAAATTTAGAGTCACAAAAGATTTGTGACTGACTAGTAGGGCTTGTCCAAGCACCTTATGACTCTGTTGAAGACGCTTTCCATGTTGTGAGGATTGCAGAAGTTCTTCAATGCCCTCATGGAGTGGAGGTTGCTAAGGTAAGCATATTGATCTCTTCTTATCACTGTGGGTGTTCAAACTAAAAGAAAATGTGTGTTTTGCAAGTTTCATGTGTGCATTAGGTTTCTGGATTTTGAAGGTCATTGTGCCCATTTGCAAGCTGCAGTGGAGAAGACAAAATCTCTTCTTGAGCTACAATACTCTATGGCCACTATAGTGATTATCAAGGTACCATGATCTTAAGTTTTTGTTTTCCTATGGGTAAGAAGCTTTAGAATGTCTGAATGTTTGCTGGAACAAATCCTTGAGATCACAACCAAGAAAAGCTCAATGATTAAAATGTCATTATGACAATATGCACCATACTGAGCCTATGGCTCTGGTGAAAATACATGAATGAGAGTTTGTAGGTCCTATCTTTGTTGATTTTTCTACGCAAATGCTCTTAGTTTGTAATTCCTGGTGTTCATGAGAGATTTCAGGTTAAAATACTTGGTTGTATTTGTCACACATATGGCTTCAGAGACTTGAAATCTGAATATAGAGTCCTAACTGGGATGGTAAAAGTCTTTTTGTTATTGTGATTGCAGATGTTGTATTGAGCTCGTGTATTTCATGGTAGAAGTTTTGTCTGTGACTTTGAGAGTACTGGGTTGATTGGCATAGCTTGAACACAATCTTTGTGAATCTTGTTGCTGGGATGCTTTGCTGCTGAGAGTTTATTATGATGGAGCTCAGGTAGGGTCATCAGTTCTAGTGGATCTCCTGTAAATTGAAAAGTATGGTAATCATGAAAGTAATATATCTCCAGTGGTGCATCAGATTTAGTGGTTCTGCAATTACAGATGTAATTAACACTGATATCAAGTTCTCCAAAACCACGTGCTATCAGAAAAGCTCCCAGACTTGAGTATTTGGGGAGTATGTTTGCACTCTGTTGAACTGGTTGTGAATGGATTACTGGCCATGAATGTTAGTTTTTGCGGGTATAGTTGTGTCCAAAGCCATCAACAATTTGTGAATTGAATCTAAGATTCTTTATGGAATTTGAAAGATTTCCAACACAAAAAATAAAGTGTTAACTTTCAACTGCTCCAAAGACAACTTCAGAAGTCTAGCGCAAAGGGGGAAGGGATGCATGAGGTGGAATCCAGAACCCCTCATGTCGATGGGAAAGGACCTCTTGCTAATGGAGATGCCGCAAATAAGAGTTAAAGTGCTTTGGCCACCACGACATCTACATGCCAAGTCCCAGGTAGTAACTTGCAGAGAAATGTTTAAACCTTTTGGTGGTAGTAGCATATTATGTGACCATCTCATTTGTTCTGAAACTCAAACTTCTTTCGAAACCTTTTCATCATGCAAGTGGAACAAGCTTGTTGGTAGGATGCATCCTTGGAAAATGTGCAAGCAGGACAGAAAAGCAACAAATAAAAGGGCCTCCTGATTAAAAGCTCAGTGACCCAAAGGACAAGAGACTTGAAAATGCTGAACTACATGAGTTCAAATGGACAGCTGGTATGTTCCAATTGTTGTGTTTGTGCAGATAATATGATGACAGGAGAGTACCTCACAACTCCTTGGGAAATTTGAGTTTTTTTATTCCCCTAACACCCCATACCTTCCCTATTGATCCTCAGATGTATGAATTCTGAATACTAAATGTGCCTCATGTTTGAATGCTGGCAAAAAATGAGCATTCTGACAATCAGGTTTTGTTACCAACTGTTCTTTCCCCTGTAGTCACAAACAATCTGTATCCATTCACACATGAATATTTTATATTCTTTGCTACTCAATTGTTGGGAATCAAAGAAGATTTGTGTTGCTAATGTCTAGGTTTGAATTGTACTATTTGCAAATGGATGTATTATGAAATTTTAGTAATGTTTTGCATGGTGTGCTCTTCTTTCCCTTCCCCTTGAATCCTATGAATTGTGTCTGTTACTACCTTGGTTCCTGTTGTCCATGACAACTCTGACAGCTCTAGGTCTACTATGATATATCTTTTCTAGAAAGTAGCAAGTGTAACTGACTGCTGTTGAACTGGCACTTTGTCCTTCCCAGACGGAAGGTTGAGGTAAATGTTTTGCTTGTGTCCCAGCTTGGTATAGCTGCCCATTGACCTCCATCTTTTGTTGAATAATTGCATAACTCAGAACTGAAATATACTTCAGCTCAGTCTCTCTTTTTCTCTCTGTTCTGCATTCATGTTGGTAGAGTCTGAAGTGGACTTTTGGTGTATAACTTTCTTAGCTCACTTTATGAGATTTGCAATTCATCAGGAGCATTTTTCCTCCTCTGGTGGAGCCTGCTGGTGTGTGGATGAGTTTTCTTGATGAATTTGGAAAGGAGTGGTCATTTGAGTTTTGTTTCTAGCATAGTAAGGATAGCCAAATCTATTATCTCAAAAAATCTTCCCCTTTGTTCAATCAGCAAACATACAGGGTGGTGATACAGGTGTGTTTCTCCACTGCTCATCAGAGATTCCCTTCTGTTTCTCTTGCTACTACCTTCTAGTTTCCAAGAATCAAATATTATATTTGCCCAGCTCCTCTGAATGGAATTCCATCTTGCTTATGTAGTAAATTCTCTTCTAGTGTAGTTTAGGAATTGTGTTTTTCTTTGAGATTTCAGCTATCATTCAACCATTGCTGCAAAAGAGAGTCCACTAAGGCTGTCCATGTTTAAGCTGAACACATGATGCTTTCCGATCTCACAAAAATCTTGTTGGGCTGTAGTCTATTTCAGCTGGTTGGAATGAGAAGGAACATTGTGTGTGAGCTACTGGAAACAAAAACCTGCAGCAACCTCAAAGGTCTCTCTTAAAAGCCTTTGTTATCTGATCCTCTAGGTTGGGTCACAGAACTTTGTCCATGGACCTTTCAGTCCTCATTTTGAGGTGTTTATTCTTTCAAATCAACCTCTTTCTGCATTCAGGGAGGGACATTTAAATGTAGGAGGCAAACATTACTCCTTAATTATGTTTGCCTCCTACATTTAGGGTTTATTAATTAGTCAAAGGTGATTAATCTTCTGGGTGTGGGGAAAGTGCTCAGAGGGAAAAAGGAGGCAGTAATTCGGGCTGCCCTACCACAGGTCTTGCACCGTGTCAATATAATTTCTGGATCCTTTGGGCCAAGACGGAAGAGGCTATGGATGGAATTGGAGGGATATATTGACTGGGAAGGATGGCAAAATCTGCTGCAGGCACCTCCTGGTGCTATCTCAACCATTGTCAGTGTTGAAGATCATGACTTTGAGGAATACACGGTATGTGAGCATATTATTTCCTCCCAATTCTGTACATCTTATTTCTAGGTGTTAGAAATGATACTTGTGAAATGTTCAATGTAAAGATGTGTAGAGAAAAAAATCATAGATGAGGATATCAAACCTCATTTGTGAAGGAAGTGATGACATATTTTCACATTGGGAGAAGTATGTGAATTCTGATCATTTTGAGGACCTTACTATGTGCAAGATTATTGAATGACTTAAACACCATAAGAGTGGGAGGGGTGACAATATATTGCATTTGAGGTATGGTCAAGATCCTAAAGGTGAATGCTGTTCGTTTAACCTGATTTGGCATATTGAATGACCTCATTCTTAGCAAGAGGGTATCACAGTCAATCTAATTCCCTGCTCAAATCTATGTTTTTTATTACTTGGAAGCTTGAAACACAATAGGTGAAACTGCAGAACCTGATACCTGTTGTACTTGATGCAGGCTTTCCCATTTTCTGGGAAGCTTTGATCTTGCTATTCTTCATTTCATGAAGTTGATCTCCTGCAGTTATTAGTCACCAACAAATCAATTAAATTTCTTGAGGGAATTTCTGTATGTTGTCCAGGTAAATTGTATTGCTCTTATCTTAGACAAAGTCAAGCCACCAAGGGCATTACAGAGTTGATACTTGGCCAATCCCCTTAGTGTATCCGGTGGTATTCAGATGTGCACAATCCCATATTGTTTTGAACATTTGGATCCCACAATGGAGTGTATGTATAACTTTCAGTTGCAGTGCTGAATGCAAAGGGAACTTGTGGCTGGTTGTAGAACACAGTAGGAAAGGATAAGCTTCTGTAGCTGGATTTGCCAGCTATCAAAGTGGAAAATGTGTGTGTGCACTTTGAGGACCACTGAACGTATGTATCTTCTACTACAGTGAGTCCTAGCCTAGATTCTTTTCTTTATTCTGTGTGCAAATAGTTCATGTTACAGAAAATGTGCTTAATTGCTTGGTTTATATGGCACTTTCGGCTTTCACTCATTGTATGTTCTGCACATTTCTACCTAGGACTCTTGAGTTTGGATATTGTCTATTCTTTTTGCTTACTATGTGTTCTTGTTTGCCAGAAAAACGTCTGCTAACTTCATGGTGATAGCATAATGGATTTGTCTGTTTCAATGCAGTTCCATCCACTCAATAATTCCTGGCAGATTGATAAGCATGTAACTATTGGAAACAATGTGCTCCTTCTTGGGTGCAGGTAGCAGCACTGGAGGAAATATGGGGTCCTATATAGGAGGGGCTGTTGCCGGCAGTGACAGTTACTTTGCACACATGGAAGGATGCCCCTTCAAAGTCTTTGCCACAAGTCAAAGACTTCAATATTTGTGTAGCTGGTGGTGAGCCTTGTGTATTTCCTTCATGAAGTCATGTTGGGCAATGTCTAATGTTGTTCAATAGATTTAGGAAAGTTCTTATCCTGTTTGTTGAGTGTATTGTCACATGCACACCTCATTTTGTTGTCTGTCTCCCTTGTGTCAAACCATGTAACTAACTACACTGCCTTATGTTCTCCTCTTCTATAAAAGACCTGAAAATGGCAGTTCTAGAAAATCACAAATAATCAGTTGGAAGAGTTGTTCAAGGTGTTACTCCTGTTTTTATGAATTTTTTCATAGATAGGAGCTTAGGTTAACATGGTTTCTATGAGCTACATGTATTATCATTGTACAAAAGGTTGTATAAGGTGGGATATTTCTTCAAACAAATAAGTGTGATTTATGCGGTGGTCCATGTGTTGTTGTACTTACTTCTTCTATACCATGTTTGATGCATGTATTTTGTTGTGCAGACTGCAGTCACAAGTTTTGGATCTTGACAGAGTAGGGGATGCTTGGCTTGGTCCATTCAAAGGAGGAGGGCTTAGAGGTGGCTCAGTGACCATGCAGATTGAAGTGGAGAAGAGGCTGCCCTTTCAATGCTGATTAAGAGCATCCAGGCATTGGATGATGCTTTGCTGGTTTTGCCTTTCAAGACAAACTACTGGCTCTGGAGGTATGGATGGCTTTCTTGCGCTGTACCTGTGGGTCTTTGATCGCACTTGAAGCTGCATGGTGCAATATTGAATTTTGCTAATGTGTGGAAAATAGACACAATTCTGGCATGTTTCATTCAGGATTACATCAGCCTTCTTCTCCTGCATTAGTTCTTGTCAATTCTCGTTTGTGTTCCCAAATGACGGATGTGGTTTAGTACCAGAAATATCTGCTCTGGGATGTCCTCTCAAAGTGGCATGTTTTGGTGGATGCTGACAGAGCAAATAAAATCAACTATGTTGAGGCAGGCTGTGGCAAGCCACTCATTTTGATTCATGGCTTTGGTAATTATCCTCATTTTGTTCTCTAGGATTACATTATAGAGAGGCTGCTGAAATCATCAACATTTCTGGCTTGGAGTTTTTAGAACTACTGTTTTCTCTGTATTTAGGGCATAACTAGGGAGCTGACAGTTGAATGCATGTTTATCATGTGATAGGTGAAAACGTGGGACACTTTGCAAAATTGAGACCATATTTGGCTGAGAACTATAGAGTGTATGCAATTGATCTTTTGGGTTTTGGAGCTTCAGATAAACTAGAAAATGTAGAGTATGGGCCTGGATTGTGGGCAGATCTTGTGTGTGGTGTGTCCTCATTCCCTCAATCATCTTGCTATGTTTGATTCATTTTTTTGGTCACACCCACTTCATAGGCCTTAGAAGGTTCCTGCACATTCTGTAGAGACTGTTATATTTGTGCATTTGCTTCATTTGCAGTATCAAATATTATTCTTAAACCTTGGTTTATTCTTGTACAACATTGCATGTGAACAAACAAACAACACCATGAAACATTGACTGCACAGAATAACTATTCAATCAATGATGGGGTTGTTTTTGACAGATGTTGTTACCCTATCTGTTGAATGCAGATTTTGCTGAGGAATTTACTCATGAGTGTGCAGTGCTGCTTGGAAACTCAATAGGATCACTCATGGTGTTATCAACTGCTGCGAAGGCAAGCAGTGAACTGTTCAAGTATGTGGAGTACTATGATTTTGTCTGCTTTCATGGTGATATGAAGCCATGCTTGGATAGAATAGAGGGAGCTGTAGTTGAATTGGTTGGAATAGATTTAGCTAACCATTGATGTTGAGAATAACGAGGACTTCCTTGTGAATTAGAACCTCATTTGTCATATTGTTCTGTCAATTTTTGCATGGATTTTGTTCAAGAATTCTATGAATATATACACAAGAACTTACATGTGTAGCATTGACAATAGGGGGATAGTGTTACGGAATTGTGTTGGAGGCATGAATAGTAAGGGCCTTGAACAAGATGGCCTAGTCCTCAAGTTGGTAGGGCCCATTTTTGTAGTTGAGTATCTACTTCAAAAATGCAAGATTGCCAACTTTTTGTTTAACAAGTAATTAGTTGTTGCCTTTGAATCTTCATATTCCATGGGCTCTCATCTGTTAATTGATCCTACATGCTTATTTGTTATGTTATTAAACTCTTGATATGACCACTCATAAAATATTTCTCTTGATAGGATGCTAACATGTGGATGCTTTACAAATTTCAGAGCAAGGAGAATGTAAAAACATCCTGGCACAACAAGCTTATCATGATAAAGGAACTATGACTGACCATCTGATAAATTTTTGATTGTGCTCTTTAATCATCAGATACTGAGTCGCTAGAAAGAGACATGGACAATTTTTTGGCATGTTCAAAGGCTTTAGATTGTTTAGCAATCACACTTTGAACAAAGGTTCAACTGAGATGGTTCTACATGGTATTTCTAAGATGAGAGTGAATCTGTTTTCAAGGTCAGACAAGTGTCCTTTATACGAAGTCACAAAATTACAAACATTGCGAAGAAACCTTGAATTCTAAAAGAAAGATATAACCTCTTCTAAGGAACGATTAGACATGTTTTCTAACTTAAAAGTTTGAATGTAAACTAGGCTTGATCATAAACAAGTGAATGTTACCTTTCAATGTTTTTATTTAGCTTGTGTGAACCTTTAGTTCCAAAGATTAATTTTCAAATGTTCAAAAAAATTGGATGTCAAGAAAACTGGGAGGTAGCCTTTACTAGTCCAATGTTTCAATATACCTAGTATTCTTCATCTAAGATGCTCCTCATAAGAAACTTTAGGTTGTTGGTGTATGCCTTCACAAACATTTTTTGAGCTCTCCATTCCACATCCTTTTGACATTCATTGCTTTCCAATGGCATCTGGAGCACTTTCCATTCAATTGTGGTTTGTAACAAAAACTGTCGCGAGGTATTGATCTTTTTCGATTTTTTCAAGATTTGCAAGTTATTCCACATATCAATCTTTTGAATGGACTCTTTTGAATCTCATTTTTCTGGATCCCTGAAATGGGAATCTTCCTTGCATAATACCTTTAGTGACACATTATTCAAAAAATTTGAGAAAATTTGTTCAACAACTAAAACATTTGGAAAAGTTAGTATTAGAGTGCCCTTCATTATAAACTTCAGTAATTGGAAACAAACAAAAACCTAATGAAATATATGATGAGAGAATGACATTTATTAAAGAAAATTTGAGATCAAAGTTTTCTTGACGTTTTTGTTTCTTGGCATGTAATAATTAATTTTTTATTTACTAGTAGGGTTTTTCATATTGAAAAAGTTCTAACCATCATTTTTCAAGTGCAGTGAAGTTTATCAGATCTATCAACATGTTCTTGAGTTTTGTTATAATTTGCAACTACGAGATTTGGTCAGTTTCAGCAGAAAGAATGCACATTTGAAAGGAATGCATTTCAATCATCATTGAGATATCACTTGCATTTGCAAATTTGGTTTGTTAGATTGATGTGGTGGTGGTGGTTTTCATTGGGTTTTCAAATATTATTGCACATAGGCACTTGCCATTTAACCTTTGAACCTCATGAATCAATTCTTGTAAGATGGGTCTTTTGCACATCACTATAGTTGTGGAATTGGGTCATGATTCTTGTAGAGATATGTGTTTCTTTACTCTTTTGATATCAGCAACTGCTAATCATTTTTGGTTTCAAGTTCAACTGTTGCTATAACTTGTAATAATTCTAGGTTTTTGGTCATGCAATGTATGCTAGGCTATAACTTGTAGTAATTCTAGGTTTTTGGTCATGCAATGTATGCTGGGCAAATAGGTTCAGAGGAGAATTTGTGTGGGTGGATGGAAATTCTTTTGGGTTTGGTATTTTGTGACATTTTCAATCCTAGATCCAAGGACAAACAATCACAAGGAAGTGTTACTACTTTTGAGGTGGCACAATGCAATTTGGGTTAATAGAGATGGCAACAAATAACTTGCACTGGGATCTTGTTGCTAAAAGAGTGGCATTCATAGATTCTTTGGATTCATTGTACATCTGTCGAGATGCTGGTCCTGAAAGGCTATGCTAAAAAAAATGGAACTTTTATTTGTTGTCATCCTTTATGAACTCTTATCCTTGCAATGAACAATGTGGTAGACACAAAGAAAGAGATAGCACCACCCCTTGAATTCCAGGGTAAAATGGATGGACTTACTAGAGTTTGCTTTTCACAGCCTTGTTTCAACACCTACTATTGGCTTGGAAAGAATAGTAGTAGAAGGATGAAGTGATTTAAAAAACATAGCCAACAATTATGTAGAGGAATGTGAAGGCGGTAACAACAGTGAAAAGCAAAGGGTGACAGAAAATGGTCATCATGTACAAGAAGAAAAAGATATTGATTGTGGCAGGCTACTGTGACATACTTCAGTTTATGAAGGCAACAAGAATATTTGTCAAAATCACAATGTTGAAGGTGCTCTAAATGATATCACCAAGCTAAAGAACTCTACAATTATGTCTGGGGACAAGCTGTCAAAGAATGGGTTAAATAAACCTAAAAATGAAAGAGAGACAAACTTCATAAGGTCCATGATTCTCATGACAAAGGGGGGTGGTGTGCCTTGAAAATGGGGTTGTAAACCACATGAATAAAGAAGAAAGACAGACATTTAACTGTGAACAACAAGATGGTCGTAATGAAAGATCTAATACACTTGTAACTCTTAAAAATTGTCATGTGGAGACAATTGAGGATGTAGAGCTCTTTGAGGACACCCAAGTGAATAAGTTGGAAAGTCCAATTGGGCATTCATTAACATTGGAGCATGTGGAGAAATTTGATGTGGAATAGGTCATTGGTAAGAGCACATTTTCTTTCCCTATGTCCATAGAATTGGAGGTCTCTCTGCTATATTACATAAGTTAACCACTTAATTGAACATTCTCACGGCACCTTCATTGCACAGGTGGTTGTACAAGTCAAAATTATTTCAAATATGAAACCAAATGTGTTGTTTAAAAAGTAATGAACTATCAAAGTCATGTGACAAACCTATTCAATTGCCCAACAAAAGGTAAAGTGAAGGTTGTATTAAATTACAAACGACAAATGATATTGAATGAATGAAAAAAATCAATAAATACAAGTTCATTCTTTGATTCCATTGTATATATATTATCACATGCAACTAAGATTTGACTATTTTGATCATTATTAAAGATAAATGATGTGTTGTCAGGTGTCCCAATATTTAATTATTTAAAATTATTATCATTATTATTTTGAAATAATTTGAGACGTTCAATTCACATGCTTGAATGATTTATATTATGACACATGGTCCAATGTAAATATGCCATGTGACATTTAAAAAATATTTAATACAAAATATTAATATTAAGTTGGTAGATATACTGAAAAAATAGGAGAAAAAAATGAACATATAATAAAAATACTGGAATATCATAAGAATACTGGAATGATAATGATGAGCACATAGGTACCTAGCTCCTCATAATAACAATCTGCAGCAAGAGTTGTGAAGGAGACACCTTCACTCCCACACAAATTCAACTTCTCTGCTGCATTACCTTCTTTGAAGCAGACGATTGCAAAGCTTTGATAATCAGAGGTGCATTCTGTGAGCATTCATAATATTTAGACAAAATGAGTTGGCACAAGTTTGGAATTTTATTGCAAAAGGTGCCCATTGAAAACGGCCAGTCATCTTCCTTCACTCCTCTAAATACAAACAGAAGACTTCAGAATTTATTTGCACCTGCAAAGATTATGCTATTCTCTCCCAGCTGCACAACTCATATTTCAAAGAGAGTCTAGCAAAGCTCAGATTCTTTTGTGAATGTATCTGAAACTTTGTAACGATGAAGATGAAACAGCTCAGATTGCCTTATGAATGTATCTGAAGCTTTGTGATGATGAAGACGAAGCAGCAGTGCAGCGTCTACTTGTGATGAATTAATCTAGATCCAAACTCAGACCTCGTTCCTGCAAAGAAGAACTCACAAATATACAAACAAACTTCAGATAAACCTGAGTTTCTCCATAGCAGCAAAAGATGAGCTTCATAGACATGAAGAAATTCTGCACAGAAATGAAGAAAAATCTTTCTTTTCTGAGGAAGGAGGTTCGAGCATTTCAGAGGATTGCAATAAAATTATCTTTGAGAAGAAGAAAAAGGTTCTTACAAGAATTCAGAAGATTCCGTTTTAGACAAGGGCGTTGGGAGCTGGAACTGTGGTGTTCCAGGGATGTACAAACACGGGTGTCCCGAACATCTCACAGCGGTAGAATCCATCGCGTCTCACAGTCCACAGACATTGGCGACAGGGGCGATGATCGAAGCTCCAAGGCCCGATGTCCTGCCATACGTTGAACATGTTCCAGTAGGAACCCCAATTGAAGCCGCACCAGAAGAGAGTGGTGCCCCAGATGTTGGCGCGGAAGGTGAAGCCATAGTCCTGCCCATCCAGCAGCGTCTGCTGTTGCAAGTCATTGTCGCGGGACTTGCAATGGACATAGATTGGTGCTCCTACTTCGTTCACAATGTTTACGGACATCTGGTTCTTGGCGGACACCATCTGTAGATTGGCCATGAGGAAGATGATTATGATCAACGCCCATAGACGATCATAATGTTCCCAAGAAGCTCGAATTCGCTCCATGGATTCTGCACTATTCCCGCTCGTTCGCTGGCTCGCTCCTTCAATCCTGCAAAACACAAAACCCAACAACAATTCATCACAAAATTCATGACAGTCAACCATATGCACTCGACTCGCATGCATAACTATACACCATCTCCCCGAATCCTCTCTTCTCTTTCGTCTCGCAGGACGATAATCCACTACCCATCGCGCTTGAATCCACATTCTACCACATGAGGACATATGCGATCGCCGATACCCAATACCCACCCAATGACGAATAACCCCATTGCAATGCAATCTCCCCTAAGCTGCTTCTTCTTTTTCATGGACTCATTCTCGCGAGAAACCACGCAGCAGAAACTAATATTCTACGAGAAACAATGCAGCATTCTGATTGACACGAGGATCAATTGACAAAATAAAGTTCCAACAGAAGAATCTGTGAATGAAAGAATATGTTGCACTCTCATGGACCTTCTTCGCAAACCCAAATTCTCGTAAGTTGCTATTACGTATCATAAACTCTTACCAGATCCAATGTACGACACACATATTCAAAGCAAAGCAACAGAAAGCCTGAGAAGAAGAAGAAGAAAGGTGGTGGTGATGATGGTGGTTGTGGTGGTGAATGATTATATAGCTCAGCGAGAGAATGAAGAATGCTTGATTTACTTGCAACAACAACGGGTGAACCCTGCCCCGGGGAAGGAAGATCGGGTTGCTTGATCTACTTCTTCTTCTCCTCCTCCAGGGGACCTGCATTCTGTACTTCCGCTTCATCTCCAACAGCAACCGCAGCTTCTGTACATATGCTCGGATATTCCCTCCCCCCTTCTTTCTCTGACTGTAACTCCTGTCTCTCTTTGTTGCTCTCTCGCTCTCTCTAACACAAAATCTGAATTCCATCATGATAAATGGTTTTCCGTCAGTTCTGATTTCAAACGTAAGTAGATGCTTCTGAGATCTTCAGAAGATTCCTGTAAAATGTAAAAATCGAACAACCTGCCAAATGCTTTTTGTCTCACTGTTGAAAAACAAAACGAAAGAGACACAAAAGAAACAGAGAGAGAAACAATCAATTCAAGATAAACAAAGAGGAACAGAAAGAGAAACAAATATCCAACAGAAACAAAAGAAACACACAGAGAGAAACAATAATCCAAGAGAAACACAATATTACTCTTCCCATAGAAAAATGCAGAGTGCTCCTTTCCTTCAATAACAAAACAGTCCCAAACCTCACAACCATTCAAGCTGATAGTTTGAAATTGGAAATACTCTGTTCAATCTACAACTTCCCAAATTGAAATAGAAAAGAAGAGCATATCCTTCCAAAGAACAATTTCATTTGAGCCTTGCATCACTAAATTATCTGAAATGGAGAAACCAAGTGGACCTACATGTCAATTGGAACAAGAATTCACCACACACAGCTGTTGAATGACATCCAGTCCCATCTTCAGAGATATACCTCATTCTTGTAGAAAGGTTTACCTGGAGTAGAACAATGGTGCACAAGATGTCAAAGTCATCACTTAGTGAGAAATGATTCAGCAAAGAAGGCAACAATATCTTCAATTTTCAGCAATCCAACCATCTCATTTAAGAATGCAATTTTTCTAACTGAGCATCTATCTTGTCTGCCATATTAACCAGTGAATCAGAATTTATTCTATCTGCCTTTGCCCCAAATACACTTTGGGTAGTATATGTCATCTGTGCACCAATGAAAGGGGCTAGACTGGAGCTTCAGTGATCTCAAACATGAGCTTCATATGCTGGAGAAGTATATGAAGCTCATGTTTGAATGGTAAAGGACGTGGAACAGTTCCTTCACTTCTCTGCTGTTCCATATCCTTGACCATTCAATTGTGGTTGCCCCAACATGACCTCACATGTGAAAGCTGTAGTTTTGCACAATTGATGTCAGATGTCACCTCCAGCAGTCTCCAGCTCATTCAAAACCTTTGTAACAAAACCAAATGCCATTCACAACTCTAAATGGAGCAGCAGGAGAGTCTACAGTCTTCATAAACATGTTAGTGTGAGTTGATGATATGAAGCTAGGGGTTTCATGCTTCTCCAGTTCACATTCAGCAAGCTTTGTCAAAGCTGGAGACTAATGAACATGCCAAGAAGATTCCCAAGCCCACAACTTCATCTAAATTTGCTGAGTGACATTGGTTACATGCACATC
>Ga0209611_10007483_pt1 | contig 17475 bp, 9 predicted proteins | sample S1TSphgellanicum_3_FD_187693 | JGI IMG/M metagenome (GOLD analysis project Ga0209611, IMG submission 187693) | Host-associated microbial communities from peat moss isolated from Minnesota, USA - S1T2_Fc - Sphagnum magellanicum MG (SPAdes) (version 2) | ecosystem: Host-associated > Plants > Peat...
TAAATAAATAATTGTCCTTAATCATATTGGGGGAAACAAAAACTTGTAATTCTACAAAAATCAGACATATTTTATGTAATAAAAATAAAATTGTAAAATATTTAATGAATGTATTTTTGAATTCACATTGAATTTACAAAGATTCTAGGTCAATTTAAATAGAAAAATATTTATAGATTTATTCATGACATGCAATTTCAAGTATTTTTTAACCCTTTAATTTTATTTAGTTTATAAAATTTAAATATTAAAAAACATTATTGAATAAGCTTCAAGATAAATGTTTTCATTTGTAGCATTTGAATGAATTTTGAAAAAGAAAACAAATGTTAAAGTTTGAATTTCATAAAGAATTTCATGTTAAACACACTAAAATTAAACACTTTCTTTTTTGTTAATAAAATCTTGAAGTGCTTTGGTGGTTAAGACCTAATGTACTTCCATGAGGTCTTTGGTTCAATCCTTGATGAGTGTGTGCATTAATGTATCTTGTACAAATGTAATATACAAACATGTACATCATGGCGAATAATATTCACATTTTTTTGTTTACAAAGTCAACAAAAAATAAACTTAAATTTTTTTTCACAACATGTAATTTTGTCATGGCATGGATTGCATTTTTGTCACGACATGATTCCATGATCCGGAAAAAAAAAACAGAAATCATTTGTATGATGACGTGGCATATTATTCCACATCATATTAATTTTGGACCTCATATATCCATGTCATAAATTAAAAATTAAAAATGATCTATTACAACATGTGATTATCCAAAATGACTAAAAACATTTCATTAAAAATGTCTTAATTAACTAGTCCTTTTTACCAATACCATACAAGTTTCATATTATTCAATTTTGACCTATTTCACTAAAAACCTAATGAATTTGGGTAGTGGAAAAAAAAACAACGTTTCTTCTTGTGAGGCCTCACTAGAACAAAATTGCCAAGGGCCAAGTCTCAAAATGGAATGTAAGCAATTGTCTTTAATGAGGGTCACATGTTTTTAGGACTCCAATATGGAATGATGACTAGGTCTTCAAGATCAACATCAACAATGGGACGAATGGCACCTTGCATGTGATTAAACCTCCAATTGTTTGAAAGCTAAAAACCTTCCAAGTGGGTTGAATTTTGAGTTGGCAAAGGATTTAATAACAACTCAAAGATGTTTTCCCAATAATCCATGTATGGACCAAGCTTTATGCGTATAGGTTTCATCCTTGCACATCCCAATAGACTTTTAAAACTCCATATATTTAAAAAACCTGTCATTGATAAAAAAAATTTGTTAATGGACTTGGTGGCATCATTCCCCCATATAAGGTGAAAAGGAATAAGATTTGGAAATCCTTGTGGTAGCTTGGGATGACTTAAGTCATCTACTTGCCACAATCAAATTGGAGTTCCATCCTTAGGACTCGAAAAGGCATTAGTAGGGGACACCTTGTATTACATAATAGGCCACTCAACCGAATCAACAAAAAAACAAAACAAATGCATGTTTGTATGGTCAACCAAGATTTCAAACCCATCCTTCAAACATCCTTTGACCCAACTCTTGAAATCTGGGATGGGTAAGTGCATGAATAGGTGGACCGTCTGGTAGTAGGAAATTACCAATTCAAAATTCCAAAACAATAATTCTACATATGGGTTAAAAGAAACTAGAGGGGTCATGTGTAAGTTGTATGAAACTCTTGATTGGTTAGTTTAGGTGTTCATTTTAAATTTGTTTTGTGGTGCCACTTTGACAAGCTTAATTAAGGCTAGTTAAACCTATGTAAATCCTAATTATCATCTTTCTCAAATTTTCAAGTTGAGCTTTGATTAATATAGATGCATGAAAACTTTGGTCCTTGGTCCTTTCACATCTTTTGCAACACTTATTGCACACAAAGTTCATCATTTCATCATGTTTGAAAACATTTGAAACTTTGGGAGTATGAAATCAAACACAAGGTGAAAATTGAGGGAATTAAAATGAAAATCGAAGGAGTTACATTGCCATACATAGAGCCATTGTAGGGGAAAGCTCCATAGATCATTTTTTATCATAAAAGTCCCACCACTAATCATTTGCATATGGTTTTAACTTGTGCAGCACTGGGCCTTGCCCTAAATACTTGAATGTAGGTCAAGATTTTATAGAAGAAGTGCAAGAGCGTTTTGGGCCTCCCAACAACAATGTGCCAATTTGGAATTCTAGAGGATGATGCACTTCAGTTTCTTTGGATTTTGTTTTAGGAGGTTTAGTATGAATTGTTTGCCAACCTCACACTGGATTTAACAACTGTGACACAATCTTATCATGTGTAACAAGAAATCATACAAATTTTTGCTTATTACATTCTTCAATACAACTGCAATCATATTCTACATTTTTACGTATAGCCTCCTTTGGATTTTGAGGTGGGGTTAAAAAAAACTCTAGATCTGAATCATATGTCTCTTCCTGCTTGATCTCTTCCAGGTTTTGAGTGTGCTTCAAGGTTTCCCAAATTGTGTTACTCATTCTTTTGATTTGAACATTGGCCTAGTGATGTTTTTGAGTTTTTTTAATTGTAACTCAACAACAATCTTGATTAATTTGAACTTGGGTGCGACAATGCTCTTAATTGTTCAGCATGGTGATGCACCTAAACAAAAAAAAGAAGTAAAAGTCGAATTTACATCTTGCATGTGCACGATGATGCCCACAATTCATGCACAACACACAACAAATCAATGACAAACATAATGTTAAAATGAATTTACCAAACTCGTTTGAAACCTTAAACCTTAAAATGACATGAGTCTTATTGATGTGCATGAATGAGAAATATTGTTTGATCTTTGCCATTACTTTGAAAATGATTACAATAGTTCATCCACAACGTTGGATATTTCATCCATGGGATGTCTCCCACATATATAATCAAGAAATTTCAAAATTGTTAATATATGAAAAAAAAAAAGATGTTTAAAATAATTCAAAATGTAAAAAGTAGTGATTTTTTTTACATAAATGCCCATAATAGTCCATGAAACTTGTAATCCAAGTTGAAAATTTGTTAAATATTTTGACCTTTTTAATGTAAATTGTTCATATAATTTTTGTTCAAATTTCATTTTTGGGTCAAATATGAAACTCTTGGACATCATTAAATTGAGTAGAAAACCTTAGATTTCACATGTGTTTGGAGAGGTCAAGTTCCATTTCAAATTCTAAAAAAATGAAATTGAAATACCCTTTTTTCCATTGAATTTAGGACAACTCAAGACAATCAGGACAAAATTGAATAGGTTTTCATTGCTTTTCAACATTTTAAAATCATCAGAAAAATACCATCTTTTCATAAGTAGTACACATGAACATGATAAATGTTATTACGCCAAAAGTTGTAACATTTGTACACTTATGTTACAAAATGATTTAAATATTTTTTCAAATTCAAGAATGGTTACTGTAACATTGGCTCATTTTAGCATGATTGGACCCATTGGTATTTGCAACTGAATGGCAATGTTTAGTTTTATGACATGTGTCCATTTTGAAGCCAATTTTTGGTGACATGTGTTATTTAAGCCCATTTTGGTAGATAATATAATATAATATAATAAATTAAATTTGGATAATCCAATTTAGGTGTTTTAAGATGTTGACACATGGCATTTAAGTAGGTAGGTAGGTAGGTAAATAGGGTTTATTTTATGACAAGTGTTCATTTTGATGCCAACTATGTGGTGCCACATGGCCATTTATGAACACATATTTTTTTTAAAAATTAAATTTAAATTGTCAGGTTTAAGGTTTATGTGATGGTGACACATGGCACTTAGGTAGGTAAGGTCATATAAGCAAGGTACTTGTAGGTAGGTAGATAAATAGGCCTAAATAGGTAGGTAAGTAGGGTGAGGCTAACTACATAGGTTTAAAATAACCTTTTTTTATTTTGGGTTTAGCTTTTAAGGTTGAACTTCTTTTATTGGTTCATCCCAAATGGCACTTTTTTTGAATTTTTTTTAGTGCACTTATATAGTTTAGAAAATTGGAAGGTATGACAAAAAACATTTCTTTTGCAAGTATAACCAACCTTGTTGCACCTGAGTTACTTATGGTTGGAAGTAATTGTGTTCTAGTAGTGATTTGTACTACTACCATAGTACTTGGGCTGCTTTGGCATGATATAATTATTTTCACCTTTGTGGAAATTTTCAAAAAAAATTCAGCCCATTCTACTTAAATTTTCAAAAACATATTCAAATTGCTAGCTAGTTTTGAATCAAGGAACTACTCGACCAAATCAGTTACTTTACATCCATCTAACCTCTAATGCAATGAAATATTTTTAAAATACTAACTAATTTTATTAGATATATTACACATATGCCAAAATTTTCAGAATTGAAAAGGTAGCTGCCAAACCAAATTTTTTGGATTAAATTAATTATTTGGTAGAAAACTGCTGAAGCTACCCAAATACTAGGATAGTAAAGCTATTGGTTGGACCTTAGTCCTTTCGACTAAAGTCCATAATTTTTCTACCTTCAAGAGTAATGTGAGTTTATACTTTCACACATGGAAATAATTCCCATCAAATTTGGGAGCATATGTTTATCTTGTTGGACATTTTAATACGTGAATTTATTTCTCATTGTTGAAGTTGAGTTTAAAGATTTTGCCTATCATTATTTTCATTCAAAGACTTATTGCTAAATCAGGTTGTAAGATTTAGATTTGACACCATGTTGGATTCTAATTTCACACAACAATATAATTTGCTCTTTAATAATGCTTTTATATTATTTCCAGAGTAATATTACAAAATGTCAAAGATCATGAAAGCATTTACTAACTTCTAAGACCTTTATAGCAATCAACAATGTGCCCCATTCATGATGTGTCCCTTTGTTATATGTCCCTATGAACTTCCAAAATGAAGCTTCCCAATCTTTCATATCTCATTCTTCTGTACAAAAGATTATCATACATCCTTTCCCTTTGCTCCCTTGAAGAAGAGGATAAGAGAAGCTCTTCCCATGATAAGAACCAAGCGGTGAAAACTCTTTAGATTTGGGGAGAGTAGCATTTGGGAAATTGTAGTATGGGTCCTGTTATATGTTGATATGTTATACCCAATTTTTTTCATAAGGTATGTTGGGACCAATGGTTTTCTTTGGGGTGAATTTTTGCATTCTTCTGACTTGAAAAATATGAAATCATATTTTTCAAGTCAAAATAATGCAAAAAATATTTAAGATGTTTTTAAATTCTGGAGAAAATTTTAAAACAGAATATTTGACAGAATATTATTTTTTGGAAAAACAAATTCATAAAATGATGAAACTTTGCCCCCCAAAAAAAAAATGCTGGCTCACATGATATGGATAAAATCAGTGCAATTTGTTACTATTTATTTTGGCACTTGCTCTTAAGTTAAAGTAGCTGGGGTCTTTGCAAGTGGCCTTGAAACTCTTTATTTCAAAGAAGAAAATAGAAACAAAAGTAAAAGATTTTTTTTCAAAAACAAATTATTAAAAAATTATAAATAAATAAATAAAAATTTTTAAAAAAATTTGGAGGGTAGTAGTTGACTGAATTTATTCTAAGTCAAATGCAAGGTTGCTCCATTGCATGTTTTTTAAAGCACAAGAAAAGAATGTGCATATGTGGAGAGAAATTGAAATGCCTAGAGCTTTGTACTGTGTATACTGGCAATATTGTTGACTGGAATTGAGACTTGAAATGGTGACTAGTTTTTAATGAAACCAGTCTCAAGGTGGGCCTCCTCCTCACTGAAGGTGTGTAGTTTACCTGATATTCAATGTTGCGCATATGTGGATGTTTGTTGCATTGTCTCATTTTGTTGTTGATTTATTGGTTGCGTAAAGACCTGGTCCCTTATTTTCTAGTGTAATTGGAGGTCACCTTGCACAATAAAATTCTTCACATGGCATGTGAAAAATATTTGAGAGTTATTCTTAAAGGACCTCAAATGGGAGGTATTGGACCCCAGTTTGGTCAAAACAGGGGACGAAATCAAAAGTTAGGATGAAAAGAGTACACAGGGGAAAAAGAAATTGGGGACCAAACTATTTTTCCTCACCTAAAGTGGTTCTCACAGGGGTTCCCCCCCCCCAACCCCCTCCTGCATGCCCGGTTTTGAATTTGCATTAACTGTGACTTCAGTGCTGATCATTGTCTTGGGTGAATCAAGTCTTGTCTGAATAAAATCCTGAAAATCTTGTGAACTGATACCCAGTTTCATGAAACAGTACTCAGTTTTTACTGCTTTACACTCGAACTGGGGATGAAATAGGGATCACAGGGTCAAACTAGCGCCCAAATACAGGAAGACTCTAAGGAAGACTGTATTGTTAGAGGACTCTTTATGGGAATATTTGCTTTGCTGGGGGCATTTGCATCTAAAAGGATGGCATCAGTTTTTACACCAAACCTTTCTGAAATAAGCTGCTATGAAAAATGCTGGTCTGGGTTTTTATGTGGGGTCAACATTTGCCAAGCAGTGTTTTTTTTTTTTTTCCTGGAGAAATTTCACCATTTTTGGACAAAGAAATTGGTGAAATTTAGGAATTTCTTTTGTTTTTTCTAGTGTAATTTCGATTAATTTTGCTATTTTTTGGTAAAATTTAGCCAAAAATTGAACATTAACAAATGAGAAAAAAAAGACCGTTGCAAAGTTCAAGTCAAATATATATTTTTTATTGAAAAGAAACACATGAATTTTGCATGTTACACAGAGCTACAGCTTAAGACATTATAACAGAAGTAGTTGTGATGTTGCGTAGTGATTCATGTTCCTTTGCTTCTTATTAGTGTTTTCTCCAAGTTCATCCTTTCAGACAAGTTGTCTGCTATGCCACCTCAAGGAATAAGTTGAACCAAAGAGTTGGTGAACGGGTGCTATATGTATGTATGTATGTATGTACATATGAATAAATTCTGAAAGCATGTGTTCTGTGGAGGTTTTTCTTTCCCTGGAAGAGCATTTTATGAAAGTTGTGTGCTGTGTGAAGCTTTCTAACTTGTGTCCAAAAGTGTTTGTGGAATGTCACTCTTTTGTTTTTTCGGGGACAATTTGTACAATCCAAAGTTTGTTTTGTAAAGGTTATCTTTCATCAAGTTCATACAATCATAAAAAAGACTGAGTATTTGTGCACCATGCGAGGTTGCTTTTGATCTGTGTATTTTGCTTTTTGATCTATGTACTATTGGAAGGCACGGATGTAAATTCTGTTGGCCATCAACCCGTGTTGTGTATGTGCAAAGTGGATGTTTCTGGTTATGCCAAAGTATGCGCAACTTTGGCATAACCACAAACAAGTGAACACAAACTTTTTGTGAAAGGCGACAATGGCATTACTACGGTCATAACTTCAGAATTTCACACTTTTGGAGTTTTTTCTTGCTCTCTTTTCTCCAGTAACTATTATTCTGTTTGGATAATTTAGTGTGCTTTTGAGCAATTATTGCTTTCTAAATGGGTAATATGAGAGTATACTCAATACCTTTGAACTTTAGACAAAAGACAACAAAATGTCACATTCTTATCTACTTGGTTGTTGGTGCCTTCATGAACCAGTGCCACAGCAATGCAGCATGCAGGATCAATAGGAAACACTTGTTCCTTGGCCTTGCCTACCAAGGCAAGGATATTGAGTTTTAGATTCATTATAGAGTATAGTAGCTTAATGGATTTTGGCCCCTAGGTAATAATAGGTCTATTTTCATATGAGGATTTTTGAAAGATGATATTTTGGCTTGTGTTGAAACTTGAGATTAGTTATAGAGTTATATAATATCTTGAAGGATTTTGGTTTCTTTTAGAAGAGTTTTTGAAGATTATATTTTTGCATGATGAAAAATTTGAGTTTTCATAATTCTTCTTTTGCCTTAAGATACTGTTTAATGTAAATGGCAAGCCCACCATGTGACACACCCCTTGTATTCCTGTCACATAGTTAACCACAGTGGTTAGCTACTATGGTTAGCTATGTACCAATCACCAACCATTCACTTACATTTCTTACCTACTTACGTAGGTTACTAACCAACTTACATAGGTAGGGTGACAGGGAAATAGGAGGGTTTATAGCACAGGTCACCAAGGTGGAAACTCTCAGTTATATGGTTCAACTACCACCTAGTTATAATGGCTTTTCAATGGATGTTTTGGTGCACGGGGAGGGCCTCACCACCTCAGATGATTCTGAATTTTCCTTCCTTCTCCTTTCCAAAGCGAAGTTAAGCAACTACTACATGTCATGTGGCCATGTAAGGTGACATTGAATTGAAAGGGTATTTTTCATGTTCACAAGCCCGCTAAAGACACATCTATGTTAAGACTAATACCTGCAACACTTGCTCCAAACTTGCTGAACTCCATTGATATCCTGAAGACACCCAAATGAGGTTAAAACCTTGTGAAGGGGTGTAAAGTGTAAACCCATTCATGGGTCCAAGGATTGTGGACTTGTAAGTACCTGAAATTTCAACTTCCTCACTTAAAAATAAATACATATACCTTGAAATATTTGTTAATTAACTGGTGGTGTCTGGGGACACTCAAGAACTAAATTTGTGGCAGAAAATGGGACCTACAATGGTACCACCACAAACTCACATGAAAGAGAAGTACTCACCCTCTTGTCCATAAGATCAGGTTGAAACCAGATCTGATAACCACCTTATATAATATCAAGGTAAGGTAAAACTTATTTTGAAAAAATGCTCTTCATTTCCCTTGCAATTTTCACAATGGTGAACTCACTTTAATCAAAACTCAAGTTAAGAGGGGAGTTGAAACTGGAGAAGTGTAGCCAAATCAAAAGTTGCAGCTCAAAGGTTTTTATGTTTAAGGATTTAGGATTTAAGAACTTGTTGAGATGAATAATGGATTGAAAGGGTTCAGTGATGTTGGATTTTCATCAAAAGCAATATCAATGTTGTCTTGGTCTATCCATTTTTGTATACCATCGGTCTTGGTATCAAAGGTCCCACACATTCATGGTAGCTAGTAGTGGTATATAGTGTAGGATCAACTAGTAGGGTATCAACATGGTATAGATGAATATAATTTGAGGGCTATCTCAATATGGTATTGATATTGTGTTTTTTTTAAAAATAAAGGTTATATGAGCACTTGTATACTATTGCACATAATGAGTTCACTATGCATGAAGTTAGTTTTGATGCATAACAATTTAGACATGCAAACATAAAAATGGACCATGAAGAAGAGTCAATTATGTACTTTTTGTACACACAACACAAATGACAAATGAACATATATTGAAATGCTTTCAAACAATACAAGGTGAAAAAAAAATGTCAAAAAATAAAAGTTTCAATCAAAGTTCTAACTTGCTAGCTTCAGCACTTAATCAATTCAAATCATGTTATAAGGTTTAAAATTTAAAGTCTCACAAATGAGACAAAATTGAATTGCCATGACAAATACGCATTGAAAGACAAATTCTTGAAGTTTGAATTTTGAATTATAATTATGATTTGCTATTTAATTCATGCACATAACCAAATATTTCATCACAAATGTTTTTAGGTTTGAAGTTTGAAGTCTCACAAATGTACAAACATGGAATTGCCATGAAAAAAAAAGTGAAAATTAAATGTATGAAGTTTGAATTAGAACATTGATTTGCAACTTTCATGCCTTGAATAACAATATATATGCACACCAGGATCCCAATGATGGAAGTGATCTTGAAGTGACACCTTTGCAAGCTTGTGAATAGCCTTGTAATTAAAAAATCCATTCAAACTCAATTTGAAATCTTAGTATGCCTAAAATCTACATGTACTTGAAATGAAACATTCGGGAACAAGACTACATGGTCCTTGTCACAAACTTTAACAATGTGTTCAAAATTAAATGTTAGTGAAATATTGTTGATCAATCATTGATATGATGTTGTAATGGTATTTAGGGGACACTAATTTTAAAAAGTAGAAAATACATGAGTAAAAATATAAGGTGCAATATATTGGTTGTTAGGTAAAAATTATGTTAATTAATTAAAAAATAGGGTACATTTTATACAAATAATTAATTATATTATATTATAAGGTATGTAATAATCTAAAATAATGATTATGATCAATATTGGGTGGCTTTAATATGTAAATACTAAAAAACTACATAATAATATGGTGATAAAAAATAGTTTGGACAATTATCTAATACCCCCCCTAAAAAGGGTTGTTTGATGCACATAAATCCCAAATTTTACACTAAGTGTACCTTGGGAATGACATTGTAATATAGTGATCAATCATCACAATGTGTTACAATGTCATCACAATAACATATCAATGATTATATCGACATTTTGTTAGTGCTTAACTTTGAAGATATTATTAAAGTGTTGTGAAAACACAAATACATGGAGGGGGCAAGTTTGTGATACTTGCACCAAATCAAACACTTAACATTTACTTCTTTTAAAAAAAATCCACAAAACATCAATATGTCATTTATAAAATCTATCTCAAAAGCTAATTAAAGCATCACAAAGGGAATTTGCAACAAAATATGCAAAGTCTTGTGATGCATTGCTAATATCAACAAGGTTCAAAAATTGATTGGCTTTGATGAGAAATGGAATCATGGAGTTCTTATCATATTCATAAACAATACTTGATTAGTTTTATCTGCATGCAAAAGCTTCATGATATATTGGTTCTTCTATCATGGGTCAAATACATGGAAGCATCATGTTATGAGTTTTATTTCTTTGGAATGCACATGCAAAAATAAAGAAATGGGCCCAGAACAATCATTATTTCTATTGCGACGTGGACATAAAAGATTTCTAACTTTTAAAACCCCACACTATAGGGCTAATCACATGAAAGGCCATTGATCTTTGATTAAATTTTGCTTGTAGTTCAATGTTGATGCTAATGGTGGCAGATAGTGCATCATACATGAGCTAGTACCTTCTAGTTTGGTTCAAAACATCTTGATTCATAACTTGTGATGACAACCTAAGTAATTGCCCATTTCAACTTAGATGGTACTTTAACTTGTAAATGTTCAAAGATTATTTCTAATAACAAACATTGATGACCTTAACATATTTGAAATTTTTTTAAAGAGGGCAACTTTGTTGGCAAATTGAGTTTTCACAGTGGTCTTCAAGTTTTGATCGGGAATCCTAACCTTTATGTATTTTTTCCCACTTTTGTCTAACTTTGGCAAATTTCCTAGTCCAAGTAATTTTTATTCCAAGGTTGCTTACACATTTTTTATTGACACTTCCTTCATCCAATCACAAAGCTTCATGTCATTTGTGGCATATTGACCTTGAGCTTTTAACATTGCATGGTTGAAACAAAAACCTACAAAAGGTTACTTGAATTACAAGGGGGTACATTTATGACACCATTGAAAACAAAGTTAAAGTTAGGGTGTTAAAATTGGAACATTCATCTTCAACATATGTAATATAACATTGTATGTTAAGTAAAATTTAACAAGCAACAACTTCACTTCAAGTTTTGCTAAGGTTAGCCTAGTTGTATCGATTGCTTCAAACAAACCAATAATGACATGTTTTGGCATTGAATATTCACCAATGAAATTTATAAAAATTTAAACACATCAAAGCCTATCTTAGACATTCAAAGTCAAAGGTGATAGTGGTAGTCACATAATTATTAAAGTAGGTAAAAATATGTTTCCATGGTTTTTACAACCACATTAGGGATATGGTCAATCACTAGCTACTTCCAAGTGAGGAAATAAATCTCAAGAACCGTACAAATCACCAATATCTAAAGCCAAAATGATTCCATAGATAATGACACTTCTTAGCCTTTTGTAATGAAAAACACAGGGTTTTCAATGAATATGAGTTGAAAAGGGTCATTTTTTTGCTAGCTCCCTTTACAATGAACAAAAATCAATGATCATTGGATGGACCACCTTTTATTTCTTGCATAACCTCCTACCCCTTTAGCACACCCTCAAAACATTGTGATTTAGTCTTGTACTTTCAAAATTTTCAAAATGTTCATTCAATAGATGTTTCATCATGGAAATGTTTCAATGGTAAGATTAAAATTATAATAAACCTTTCCAAAATTTTATGGTGTCTTCTGAGTTCTTAGAGGATTAAGGTGGCAAGAGTTTGTTGTGGCACATGACATATTTGATACCATGCACAATTTACACATCAATTGCACAATTTTGATGTTGAAGGAAAAAAAATGTCCAAACGATACTTGTACATAGTATGGGCCCAAATGTTGTGATTTTTCACTAATCCTTGTTCAATGGCCTAATGAATCCATTGTCTCTATTTAGTCAAATCTAATGAAGTCGCTCAAAATCCAATGAAATCACATAATGAACATGGGAAACATTTTGTTATAATGTTTGGCAAGAGATGCATACCATATTTTGCACACCGTTAGCTCTTTTGTGACTTTTACTTTGTTTCTCCTTTCAATATGTCACACATTCGAATCTATGCCAATAGTTTCTTACACCTTTGAGTCCATGCAAACAACATCATTTACCCTCCATGAACTCAAATGTTCACACCTAGGTTGGTTTGATACCAAAGTTATTAACTTCATAAAACATATTACTCCTAGTACAAATATCATTCGGGGATTACATTTTTTCATATCCAATTAGTTTAGTTTTTTATTCTTATATTCATATTTATATTTCATATTTAGGTTGACTCATGTATACAAATACAATATTGGTGTGCGTTTATGATCCTGGCACTCCACTTGACAAATAAATTTGTCACCATAAAACAAGGGGAATACTTTCTGCAGTGTTCACATCCCCATTGTTGGACATCCATGGACTGAAGTATGATTCTAATACTTTTACTAAAGCATGACAATTCTAATTCAAATATTATTTTTCTTCAAGATGCTAACAGACATCTAAGTTTTATGGCTTTAATTCTATGGACCACAAAGGATTAAGCACTCATCTTGATTTTCTCTCTAAGAGTCGACAGGTTGTTTTATGTGGCTAGCAATTCATACCCAACAACAGAATCCCCATATAATATTAACTCTACTACTTCAACATGGTTCACTCTCAAAGATTAGACAAAAATTCAAGGCAAAGTCAGCCAGTCCAAACATCACTATTTCCTAGCATCCCCTCAATCCCAAAAACCTTCGGAGCTCCCACAGCACAATAGGTATTCTTTTTAAAACAAAACACATTCCATACCCAGTTTAAAATCCCCAAAAACATCATGCATGAACTGCCACACAACCACTCTAGAAATCCTAGACACACTCATCTTTCCCTTTGTGTTGGTCCCTATAGAAACACATGTAACAACTGTAGACTTTTTCCTAACATTCTTAGCATAGCGGAAATCTTCTTGTCAGGATTCTTTTCATTCAGTCTTCTTGATCAAGTTCTACTTTTACCTATTTATAACACCCCAAAATCAAAATCAAACCACATTTTTTAGTCCTCCTTACAAGTCTAGTCACTTAACTTCCTTTTTATCACATCACAGCCCCCATCCTTCCTTCTTTAACTTGCTTCAAAATCTTCCTCCTCATCTCATCTCTTTGCCTCCCCAAAATACCCTTGCTAATCTCCTTCCAAAAATCTAATCCACAGATCTCCTAAAGCATTTTCATTGGGCTGCAGAGATTGCATTCCATCTCAACAGCTAACTCCCTTTGTCATGACCTGCAGAGCAACAAAAACACACTAAAAACATAAACATGTTAAAAGTAAATTATTTTATTTTAATTTTTTTAGCACCGTTGAAGCACTATGCTGCCAACAGTCTAGCCACAGTTTAAGTTAAGGTTTGTAGACTTCATCCATAGAAAAACAGATGACATTGCTTTTAGGTTACAAATTATTCATGTTATCATAATTAACATTCACCTCCTTGTTGATCTAGATATCAAATTCTACTCCTAAACCGATACCTTCATGTGTTGTTTTGGCTTGGGGTCTTATTTTTCTTATTGCTTACATAATTGAGACATAATGACAATTGCTTCATTGGTAACTAAACCATCACCATCATGCTACCAAATAATCAAAATTAACCTACTAATTGCATGTTGTGTGAAAGGTTTTTATAATCCATCTTCTAGAAGTTGTGAACCCAATGAACCAAATGGCTCAACTTGCATTGTCATTGATGTCATTCCTTGACATATCAAACCCACCATCAATCAACAAAGGTTCCCCCTTCTAAAACCATACATAAAAAAACTCTAAATTGTTGTACTTCCCATTACTTCTATGTACAAAGAACTTAAGTCTTGTTATGGAACTAAAAATATCAAACCTAATCAAATTACAAGACCAAGGCTAAGTAATTTAATGCATAATCATGAAATTTTATGTCCTACAATGATTCACAAATGTTGCATTCAACTATACTAACCACAATGACTTGTGCAAATATCAATATCCAAATACATCATGGTGGTGCATTGTGCCTTGATAGTTTATACATGGGAACTCCCAATGACACACCCACCATCTTGAATGAAAATATAAACCTCTAAAACCCACTTTTCCTTTTGAGATTAGCTCACAATTTTATTCACGCTACATGCACCCATGGTAACAAGGGAAGAAAAAGGTTGCCCAAGGTTTAGGCTATATACCAAACAGGGTTGGGGATGAGTAAAGGGTCAAAGACAAGAAAAGACCAAAAATGGCAGCTGACTGGTTGAAAGATCAACCACAAAAGGAATTGTGACACTTTCAATTTCAACTTTTTGGTGGCAGATAATCAAATTGGACACATATGTCAATATGGATAAGAAAGTTGAAAAAATCTCCATTTTCCAAACCATTTGGCTCATCTCCCTCACACGAAAAACAAGCAGAGAAGCGGCCGTGTCACGAGAGGATTTGTCTTAATTGTAAGACAAGAATTGTAAGACAAGAACTGTATCATCCATAGTTTTAAGAAAGGTTAATATTTCTAAAGATATTCAAATTAGCACTTAACACAAGATTTTCAAACAAACTCAATCACTTTACTAACAAGAACTTGTGCCTGAATTTAGAAGTTGTTCTGTCAACTTCACATAATTCAAAGGCTTGTCCATTCAGCCTAACTCCATTCTCTGTGACCTGTACTTGCCCAAGAAGAGTTCCCACAACGCCCCCATTTCAAGGTTGGTACAGAGCCAACTAACAATTGTTGATCTCCACTAGGCCAATACGGATGACACAGAGTGAACACCATAGATCTAAAAACAAAAGAAGACAAATTTACACACAAATTGCAATTGTAGTGAAATCTGGTGGATTTATGGTGGAAATCGGAACAAGTACATTCTGGAAAAAAAGCTAGAGCTAACAAAAAGCTGATGACACATATGGAACTTTGGGTGGCGTGTCAAAGGTCATAGAGATAATACAGGGGTGAAATGATCCTGGCATCTATTGGCTTAACCTGTAAGCAAAGAACCTTGAAAACCTCATGCTTTCATGCTCTCACATTTACTATGACAAATGTTTCCTCTGTGTTTACTATCAACTGTGAGTTCACCTTCTGTGAACTTTATGGAACATTTCTTAATTTTAACTGTTGCAGAGCAATTGTGTGATGAGCCTGCTTCTTGATATCTGCAAAGAACTTGAATTGTTAAAAGGCTAAAGATGTTGTGATATGCAGCCATCTGTTAAATTTTACTTATGTCAAAAAAAAAAGAAGAAACTACAACCATGAAGGGTTTTAGAAAGAGTGTGCAACATGGACGGACAAGCTCAGAGTTCTGAAGTGAAGAAAAATTCCAGTCAACTTTGCAATCTCCAATGGTTTGGGCTTTGATACATCCTAGCTCAGGTCTACAAGTAAATCAAATTGCAATGTGTTATTTAATTGAGGTGAGGCTATAGTCTTCTTTTTACCTAAACATGAATTTATATTATGTTTCTCAAATGAATTGTTATTATTGAAAGGAATGAAAACCATCAAATTGTCTACAAACAAGACTCGCTATATTTATATTGAAATGGGATATGCACAAGAAAAGTGTGAAAGGTGTCCATGAATCATAATTTGAACAACATAAATCAAAACTTATCGATCTATCTATGAAGGAAGGTAGTTTGTTTTGTTTGTCACATTGAGATCTCTCAAACCATGCTCGCTCTTGGTACAATTGGAATGCCTTTGATGAGTACACAAATTGAGTTTTGATAATTTAGACTTAATGATGCAAGAGTTATTAATTATTGAACAATTTTGCCAAAGAAAATTCAATGAAATCAAAACTAATGCTTCAGAGGAAATTGGGACAAGATCTTGGTACTGGTAGAAGTCCTTGAAGGGGGTTTCTTGGATGCAATTTTGTAGTTTTTAGACCTAAAGCTTGGGAGATATTGAATGTTGAGTAATTTTGGTCATGGAAAATTGATTTAAATATTAAAATATTTTTTCACAATTGGGCATTATCATCAGGGTCCTAGTCACATGTGAGCCAATTATATAATCATGTTCACACTAGGGCCAGTGGCATAGGTCACACTAGACAGTTTTAAGCTCACATATGTACACATGAACTCTTTTAAACTTGGGGTGATGAAAGGAGGGGTTTAATTAATGTAAAAGCCTTCACAAATTTGTCTAGTCTATTTGGAGGTACACTCTCAAAGCATAATATGTCATGTGCAAGAGGTGGTTGTTTTTTGAAACCTCCAATGCTTTTTTTTTTTTTTACCATGACACCCACCAAGTATCAAAAGATTTTTTTTTAAAATAAAAATTTGCATTTTTATGCTTAGTAATGCCCTTGGAGCTGGAGAGTTCTGGAAGAAGTTCTGAGGAAGAAGTTGGAAAGCATCTTGTATGGATAAAGAAGTGCTTTATTAGTATGCCAGTTCCCATTGGTGTTAAGTCTTTCTTAAATGTGTATGAATCACAAACGCAATTGGCCATAAATAATATGATTGCATCCTATGAATTGAAATTTTGGGATTTCCTCATTTGACCTTTGGCAATTGAGGATTTGTGCAAAATCATGAGATCCATTGTGAGCTGTGAATCAAAATTTCTGGATTTCCTCATTGAACCATATCATACACATGCCCTTGATGGTGGGTGGGTAGTTTATCATTTTTGTCGGGGCACTCACATTATGTCTGCACTTGCCCTTTCAATCAAACTGACTTTCATTCAACCCTTTTTTGTATTTAATCAAAACCCAATAGTTTTCATTTCCCCCTTTCCTCGTGAAATGAATCTTGGAGTGCCATATGTATCCCACAAAATGCTCATACCTATTCTTCTTGATTAAAAAAAAAAACCTAAGATAAAATTTCAAAATTTCCTAACGGTGCAATCTAAAAGATTCATTCATACTCAAATCTGTTTAACAAAACCAAAGGGGGGTGAAATACAAAGTCCTTGATTCCAAATTTTGAACACAACAGATGGCCAAACTTGGGTAAGTGGTGAAAGAAAACCCACCCC
>Ga0209611_10007485_pt1 | contig 17473 bp, 11 predicted proteins | sample S1TSphgellanicum_3_FD_187693 | JGI IMG/M metagenome (GOLD analysis project Ga0209611, IMG submission 187693) | Host-associated microbial communities from peat moss isolated from Minnesota, USA - S1T2_Fc - Sphagnum magellanicum MG (SPAdes) (version 2) | ecosystem: Host-associated > Plants > Peat...
GTCGGCCATGCATTCCCATGCAACAATGATGGGGCGCCGTCACAACAAGACGGTTGATACAATTATGCCAAAAATCCAGGATTAGATCAGATTGCACAATAAGTAGACAACCCCCCCCCTTTCACATTACACTTTATTCTAAGACACATTTCGATTATGTGTTAAGTATGTGAATTGCACACATGTATATGTAATGATAATGAATTACTTTAACATAGTTGAGATTTTCATTTGCACTAGGATGTGAACTTAGAAAACATGGATGCTTGTAAAAAGTGGTCCCAATCACTATATTTAACTAACTAGCATATTTGATCCCATTGAAATCCACATTTGAAACCTTGTCCATTAGATCTTCGTGTTCACTAGATTGAAATCCCTTAAATTCTTTAAAAATTCGACCAAAGTTGAAGGGCAAGGTCATATAAATAAGAAATAAATTAGGCACAAATAATGATTAGTTAATGTCCATACACCTTGCCATGTGAGTGACCATGCTTTATGAATGAAAAATAATAAAGTGACATGTGCCACAATGACCAATATTGCTCATGGGGATGTGGCATGTATGGGGTAGTGAGTTGAGTTTTAATGTCATTTTATGACTTCTAGTGACATAGGCTTTAACAACATGATATGAATGACATAGTATTTGGTGACTAGGGAAAATTGTCACCTTAGCAAAGGTAAAATGTATGGACCACCTAACTAGGTGGATGACCAAAACTACTCTGGGGAAAATGAAGTGACATGTGCCAAAATGACACAACTTGAGTGGATCACAACATGTATCTATATTAGTAGTGATTTGAATACAAATGATTAGGTGAAGTGACACAACTTTTAAGAATTTGGGCATCATCAATTCCAACATGATAAGTGATTATGATTCAATAGAAGAAAAAGTGGCAATTGGAAGATTTGAGTTAGGGTGGAATCTATATAAATGACCTCCAAAGTCACTAATAGATGTAATGTCACAAAGTACAACAATCAATCCCACCACCCAATACTAAACACGACCCCTATTGCAACTTACAATGATAAATGCTAATGTAAATCAATAATTTATGGAATTACGATGTGAAAGTAGTATGCCAAACACCTACCAAACATCAAATTAAAATATCAATAGGGGGGGAATGGAAATGCCAAGTTGACCATTCCACTCAATTAAACTAGAAAATTTCACTATAGTTAATGGATAATTTGGGCATGCATGGTGATTGTGCAATGACATGTTCCTTGCCACACAACCCAATCACCAAGGGGTCCAAAACCACTATAGTGAAATAGGTGCATTCCATTCCAATTGCTAATGGTTGGGACCACTTCCCCTAGTAGTATTACACCAATTTTTTTGGAGGAGGTTTATGGCATCTACAAGAAATACTACAAACCTTTTCCTTGGGAAAATTATTTGCAAATATGGGTTTTAGTGGATAAAAGCCCAAAATAATGACACTTTGCAACATATGGCTTTGACCTTTTTGCTTGGCCTTTGGTCGTCAACTTTTTTATAGATGTCATCTATATTGTGAGAGAATTAAGCAACTTTATGTTATCTAATTTTTAGGAAAAGGCCAATTTAATTTTGTAAAAAGATTTCAATGTTAGTAGAAAGATGTAAGACCTTTGGATTTGATTTTAAGCCTTCTTAAGCACTTTGGTTATTTAAAGTGTATGGCAAGGACCAAGGCCTTTGTAGACAATTGTTGATCTATTGAATATCAAACTCACATATGTACTACACATTTTAAATTTGGGGTTTTAAGGTGATTGGATTTCTTGGTGTTTTATGCATCGCATCATTTATAAACAAAAAAATTATTTAAAATCCTTTTATGTTTGTTGTTGGTGTGAAAGGAACATCCTTTGGATACCAACAATTTTAAAAGCTTGTTAACTTATAAATTTTGGGGGTTGTTAGATCAAACACAAAGTACAAGGAAAGTAGTTCATCTCCTTTGACAACCAACAAAAATTTAGGCAATGTGTTATTACAAAGTGAGCATAAAGCTTATTTTTATTTTCCTCTTGAGTGGCAAGTATCATGTGATTAGGGGACCATTGCCATACAATTAGATGGGGAGCCCAAACATAAGCCCACAACCCAATTGTACAGTGGATTCCTATCTAAAACACACTTCAAATTTGAGTTGGGAAATGGCATAGATCCAAGAAACAACACATTAAGGAAATTATAATAAGTTGCAATATTATGTTTAACTATTGAAACCAATATTGTATAAAATTGGTTTTAAAATTGTAAAATTTGTGCAAAGATAAAATAATAATAGGTTGGTGAAACCACAAGATAACAATTTGAATTGGGCCAAGCATACTTTACATGTTACTTGATGAAACTTTATGCCCATAATTGTTTTGTGCCAAGAAAGGAGTCCTTGATTTCACTTTTTTAAGTTTGAAGACTAATGTTACGACCTTGCCAAACTTAATATATAAGATGTTGGTGTCACATTACCATTTTTTAATGTGTTTTTTGCCAAAATTTTACTTTAGTGCATTTTTTACCATCATGTTTTTTATTCAAATGCATTTGAAAATTTGGAGGATCTTATAACACCATGACAATTTTCTTATTACATGTTCTTGTGAGGGATGGGAAGTCGACTTGCTAAACATTTTCTAAACACATACATGTTGATTCTCCTTAGTAGAAATAATCAAAACATGATAGAGATTTGACATGTAATGACTCTAATAATTTTGGGGATGTGAATGGGATCAATTTTAACGGAAGAAATGGAGATGAAAATCTATGCTTAAGAGCCATTGAAATTTTGAGAACCTTCAAATGGACATATTTCATCTCAAGGTCACGACACTTACATGGGGTTTAAAACCAAGTATATTCTCATAAGAATATAACTACAATAAAATAATCAAAATGTGTTGTCTATTTGTATGTTTATTCCATTGAAGTCATGATAGAAATTGCTCAAAAATGTAGATGTCATCATTTCTCCATATGCTCAACCTCAATTAAAATGTGGGTATGATTAGATTCTAATGAGTGATAAATTTGATTCAAATAAATTTTCCCATTATTTCATGATTGTTTTATTATCCAAGTTTTAGTTTCACCTACCAAGTAAATTGTTTTCAAGTTACAACCTAAAGATGGGTCATAGAAGCAACATGTGTTTCCTACACATGGTATACTATTTTTTCCACATTGTACATATATTTTTTCTATATTTTTTCTAATTTTTAGATTATATACCTTGTCTTATGTACATTGATGATTTGAAAAAAAATTAAAGTGTAACAACTAGAATGGCTATCACTACACCATTTATGTTACAAGGGAATAACAATGTCACAATCATTGATTCTACAACATCAAAATCTAGTGATTGATAACTTAATTGACTTCAATTTTATCCTACAAGATTGGCCTTTTACTAACTTGTTGTAAGTTGCAACCCTTTATCTTCCAAAGTTGAATTGGAGGTTTTAAAGTTAAACTTTTCATAGATTGCAATGGTAATTATTAACCCAAAGCATGTCATTGCAAAATGAAGATAATACATGCATCACAACATGAAAGTTAGGAGGACATATATCATACCCATCCAAAAGGAAGCCTATCAATTGATGTATTAGTAACTACAAGTCATACAAACAATTGAGTTGGCATTTTAAAATATGTTTGCCTTTTATACCCAACCTTTGCCACTTTAGTCTTTGTAGTCAATGTTAATCCCACTTGTGTGAAGCTTATGTTTTTTCTAAGTTCCATTATAAACTTCACTAGAATGTAAGTAGAGAATAATACCATGTTGTGGTCAAAAGAAAAGTTTGTATTTGGGGAAGACAAATTCCCCTCTTGCATGTATGTTTCATCCTTTGAAGTGCATTCCTATTGACACATTTAATGAAAACATCAAATGCATGACATTCAAGTATACCATCAATTTAAAATGACATGGAAAGAAGACTAAATGTGGCTTAAGCACTTTGGGATTAAGAACCTACTATTGAGAAACTACATAATGTAGATTTCTTCCTAGTGTCATTCATATCAATATGGGGCAATCTTGGAAATTTTTTTATTACATCCATTGTTGTAAATAGAGTTGTTCCAATTTTCCCAAAGTCTTATGTGAAGTCATGTAAAAATTCAACCTCTACAATATAGGTCAAGAAAAGTTGCAAAATGAACTTGTGAAGGAAAGTGGTAGGGTTGTTTGCATAAAGTTCCAATTCTATAGCAATTGCATAGGGCCCATCTTTAACATAATTAGTAGGATGTGTTTACCTATGGGGTACTAGTTATAGATTCCAAAAACTAACCAAGATATATAATGAGATTCTAGTTTACACAAAGAAACTATAACACACAAAATTAGACAAAGGAATGGAATTCACCTTCCATATTCTTGGGCCCACTTCCAACCAAACATTGCCATCAAATTAACTTATTTGCATTTGGATCGCTTCACATATCCTCCATTTCGAAACAACCATAATGTTTTAGTACAACAAGTTGATGCCATTTTTTCCAAGATGGTTCCATGGCAAACGATTGCAAAAATGTTATCATTGTCCATCAAAAGGATAAATTCAAAAATCTTGGAAATCAAGACTCAACTCTTCATCCTACTCATTTATAGGTCTTTTGGGCCCCCTTAAACTTTAGGACCTTTTGAACTTTGACAACAAATGTAACAATTTCAAGAACATTATATTTTTATGTTCTTTAGGCATGGATGACTTTTCTTGACTCAAAAGGAGATAAAGATACCAAAGATGGTTTTACACCTAGACATAGAGAATAATGACCAAGTTAGAACCATTCGAAAATAGTCTAACCAAAAAGAAAAAAATACAAAGTGTAAAGAAATAGAATTACCATGCGTAGAGCCCATAAAGGATTCAACCCAACCTTTGAACTAGTTCTAGGGCTTCTAAAAAACTAGGCCTTTCTATTGGCTCTAATGTCTCTAAAAAACCAAGTTTTTTTAATAACTTTAATGCCAAATTGGGCCTTTCTACTAGTTTTCATGCTTAAAAAAAACCCAACCTTTTTATTAGCTTTAATGCCTATGAAAAACCAAGTTTTTTTTATTGGTTCAAATGCCAAATTAGGCCTTTTTACTGGCTTAAATGCCTATACATACACTATGAAAAAATAGTCCATGACAATATATGATATTCAAATTACATTGACAAGGACATAGGCAATAAGTAGTTTGACCAAAAAAACTTAGTGTAGTGGCAAGTAATTTAAAAATAGTAGTCGCAGGTCATTTTGTTGATTTCTTTTCATTTTTTGTGACTTTTTGTTATTATTTGTAACTTTTGTTTATTGTTGAAGGCAAGGAGAAAGGGGGATGGTGTGGGGATTTTTTTTTTTTCTTTTATAATTGTTGAAGGTGGAGTGAAAGGGGGCAGGGGTTGATTTTTTTAAAACTATTTTTTATTATTGAGAAGAGGTTTGGGTTTTTTTTGTTAACTAATTTCATCTTGGCTAAATTAAATTAAGTTTGGTTAAACTTACCTAAACTTGGTTAAATTAAACTCAACTTGACTAAATTAGCTTAAACTTGGTTAAATTAATCTCAACTTGGCTAAACTAATCTAATCTTGGGGTCCAATTAGACTAAAAGGAGCCACACATGCCCCCTTGGACCATTATTTTTTTGTTGTTATTTGAAAAAAATTTAAGAATCTTTTTAATACATCTTTCCCAAAAAAATAAAATCTTAAAATTTTTCTTGATACTATTATGTTAAGGTGTATATTAAAAAAATCCCAAAATATGTCATAAAAATTATTTTCAAATTGTGTTTTTAGTGTCAAAATTGTTTTAAGTAGTGGTTACAAGTTTTTTAAAGTGTAAATTACATTTTTTTATTCATTAGATTGAGTTCAAATTTTTATGATATGTATATAATGTATTCAAAAATATCATTTATATAGATATATATAAATTTATAATCCAAAATTCAAAAATTAAACAATGGTTACAACTACTAATGGTACATGTTAATATGATTGCACCCCCTTAGTTAAATTAATTTAAACTTGAATAAACCAACCAAAACTTGGCTAAAACAACTTAATCTTGGTTGATTTTAACTAAGTTTGGCTAAACTAAACTAGACTTGACTACATTAAATAAAATTTGGCCAATATAAAATAAAATAGAATAAATTATGCAAAAGTAAACTTGGTTGAACTAACCCAAACTTGGCTAAACTAAAATAAAATTGGTTAAAGTAATTTAATCTTGATTAAATTAATCTAAACCTATCTAAAATAAAATAAATTTAGCTATTTAATAATTTAATATTGTTTAAATTAAATTAAACTTAGCCAAATTAAAATAAGTTAACCTAAATTAAAATAAACTTGCAAAACTTGATTAACTTAGCAAAACTTGGTTACATTTGAAACTTGGCTAAACTTACCTAAAATAAGTTAAACTTGGCAAAACATCACAAAATCTTTGCAAAACTAAATTAAAAATTGCAAATGTAAGCTATTTTGGCAAGACATGGCAAAAACATTATTGAAAAAATTAATGTGGTGATATTTGACTATTTTTTTCCCATCTTTTTCTCACATCCCTTTTGAGATTTTTTTTCTTGCCTTCACATGACGTACAAGCATGGTCAATGGCACAAGTCACATCAAACTAAATCTTTCAAAACCCTCTTTCTCACCAACTAGTGGGTGAAGGCTATTCAATTGGTTATGGTTGGTTAGGTTTGGGAAACCAACTCAAAGGATGCATTTTGGAACGGATTGTGGATAAACAACTTTGCCCATCTCCGAAAATAGTTGTGTGAAAATCATTATAATACCTTGAACTACTTTTCATTAAAAGAAATTTGAAAATCATGACCAAATTTGTAACTCAAGTCTCATTTGTAGTTGTAATGGACATATGTGGCTAAAAATAGCCTAGGTTGCTTTGGACAAGTGCCATAAGACAATCGATTGCAAAAGACATGACATGGCCATGAAGTTGAAAATGTAGTTGTAAACCTTACAACTAGGCCATAATTTCTCGTCCATTGTCATGGATGATCCTTGGTATGACATGGAACCCAAATTTGCAACTACAATTGTGACTACATTTGGGACAGTTGCATGTTACCAAATGTCTAATTGATGGGTGATTAGGATTTAACCACATGCTGGTTTAAAGAGCCAATGGCCATAAAACATGTGGCAATTTCTCACTTGTTCAAAAAAGATATATTATAATTACAATAATTAATTATTATAATTATTATAAGTAATTATTATAATTAATGAATTATAATCTATCCTAGGCTAAGGTAAAATAGGCTACCTAGCATAGGTTAAATAGGTAGGTAAGATCATGCTTATTTTGTTGGGGAAAAACATTTTTTATTGGATCATCCCAAATAACACATCCCCATTATTCTAGTGCATTCTTTCATCTAGTTATATATTTTATAAGTTTGAAATATTAAACAAAAAATATCCTAGCCTAGCCTATTAATTACACTTATTAAACTAGCCTATGATTACCTAGATAACTTAGGCCAATTAACTAAGTATGCAAGTTAAGCTAAACTACCAATGTACATAGGCCAACCTAATTTAACATAACCTATTAAACTTACCTAGCTTAGTTTACCAATTAAGTTATAATAGCCTTTTCTAACAACCTATTAACTAATAAATTAATTTTTACACTTTAAATTACAATAGCAAAAATGCCACATGTCATTTAGTCATTTATGTATAGTTGCAAATATAGTTGCAAAAGTAACTTAGTTGTCAACAATTAATGGATGCCATCCAACAAGGATTACACATGTTCATATTTCATCAATATTTTTGTTTAAACTTATGGTAGTCATACATTATAGTTGCATGTATGACTAAATTTGGATTTGTTAAAGTTTAATCGTATATGTGACTATGAACATTTGCAACCAACATGGCACATCGGACTGGTACAAGTGTAGTTGCAAATTGAGTTGTTTTAGACACTAGTTGCACATTAATCACAAACATATGGTCAAGATGGACAAGATTTCTTTTAATGTTTGGAGATGAACATAGTTGTTTGTCCACAGTCTACAAAGTTTGCATGAAATCATGAGCAAATCAACTTTAAAGGAAAACATCAACAATATGTTGAATATGTGATCACAGAGGTACATTTGTAGAAAGCATTTGGTAACCTTTTGGTCATGACCTTTTTTGCCCAATAAACACTAACAATTCTAGGATGTTGTAATTTAAATAAGTTATAGAGAGGCAAGTTGTATAAGTGCAAATCCAAACAACTACATTTGTAATGGGTTATAGGGCTTAGATGAAGGCATCCAATTGACTATTTTCAACATAAGAGCATTTGCCCTACAAAAGACATATCAAAGATAATCATGCCTCACATGACAAAAAATGTTTCGTTACACCCCAAATTGGTTATTTAAGTTAATTTTGAAGTGTTTATGTAATTTTTCAATAAGTTATTCGTTTTTTCTAGCCCCAAAACACGTGTATTTTTAGTTATTAATATTTAAAATCTTATAAATGCATTGTTTCATATTTCTTTGAAATATTATTTTCAAACTATTTCATTTAAACAAGTTGTTGAAAATAAAATGTTGTATGATTGTGCAATATAATCTTTTGACTGAAATATTATATTTAACTAGACAATTTTTAATTCTTAAATAAAGTCATGTATCAATCTTGTGGTTCCATGTAAATTGTTTTTGTTTAAAACAAATATATGAGAATTTGAAAAGGATAGAAGGCAATGTCCTTCTTAATTACTCTTAATTACAAAACCTTTTGACTAGCCCATAATTATTTTCAATTACAAATCTCCATTGCATTTAACATCTATGTGCATGTCTATCTCATCCTCTTTAACACTTTCAACTTTTATACAAATACTATAGTTATATGGCTAGACCCCATTCATTGAATGTTTCATTAGACTTACTAATATGAATTTCCTCATGTAATGGCCCTTATGTCTTGCCACATACCCTTAAATAATTGTACACCCACTAGGCTAACATCAATGGTAGGTTACTAATAACTTAAATCATCATGTAAAAGAACTTGAATTCAAAAAATAAATCACATCACTATACTTGATGTTTCACATTTGAAATACTCATCACACTCTTTTCATAAGTGTATTTGTTGCAACCCAATTTTAAAACAAAATTAGGATGATTGTTTGACAATAACATTACCCATGAATTGGGAATAATGATTATGATCATGGATGGAAGAATGTTTGCAAAACATACAAATAGAGATAAATATACGATTAATTTTTTTTAAAACATCAAATTTCAATTTCAATTTGAGAGATTAATTATTGGTTAAATAAAAAAAAAGGAAATGTTTCATGGCTACAATGTTATATTTCCAATGATGCTACCATGAGATGTTTCCATCAAGAAGAAACATAATTGCAACAACTTTTTGCAATTTTGTATCTTTGACATAAATGGTCAACCTATGTTGTGTCACTAGCCCATGTTCTTCAAATATTTTAGGCCTAGTTCAATCAACATGTATTCCCATAATATGTTTGCGACTTGAACATTCCTTTCAATTGAACTCAATATTGAACATGTTAACAATTTGAGTGTTTTTTCGTCTTTTAAAGTTTGACACATGTTTTGATTTACATGTTTGGTATTTTTATGTTCATTTTTTGGTCAATCTTTCAATGAGTTGATCATTTGTGAAACATGTTTTTAAATAAGTTAAAAAATCTATGAAACATATTTGCCACGAAATGGGTAATTATATGTGCAAAAATGATAATGTTGACTTTTGGGTTTGGTAGGAAAAATCATCAAGGCGTGTTTGTTGTTGTCAATTAATAAAATGGAATCAATATACAACAATGCACAAAATGATGTTATAAACTCAAAATTGGCTTCCCAAGTCTTCACCTCTTCAATTACTTTCTTGAGTTCATCCATTTATTGTTTAATTTTTTCAAATTTCATAGATACTTTCTTATCTTCCATTTTTTTCAACTTTTGCATCTTCGTGTTGATGATCTTCTAATTAAACATGGTTGTCCATCCAAATAAAGTGCAAATTAGGGCATAGTAACCTAGTAATCATTGGAAAAAAATGTGTAATCCTTTTCAGAATAAAATATAATAATATCAATGTGCATTTGGATTACTCCAACAACTTGAAAGCTTTAATGCACATTCACATAATTGATTCTTTTGAAGGTCAATACACTTGGGTCCAATTTGGTTAATAGGAGTCATTCCAAAACAAAACCATTGTTTAATTGCCATTGTGATAAATGCTTACTTATATTGATGTTGAAATTTTTGGATGAACTTGTACAATAATATTTTTGTGTATTTTGGGACCAATTTGCAAAATAAAGGAATCTAATGGGTATGAAATATTCAAAAACATTTTGAAAATAATGTAACTAGTGATTTTTGTTGTTTAAATGTCTTTTTAAGAGACTTTAATCATTTTTAAATCATATTTTTATTGGAAGTTTTTAATTTATACATTTACATTATAGTATAACGCAACATTGTTTTGGGTCACAACAAATACAAATTTTTTAAAATCATGAAGTTAAACATATTCTACAAAATATTTTATTTTGTAGGATTCTATCCTTGGGGGAAATAGTTCATATTAAGTAACAATAAGGGAAAATTGAGTCTTGAACTCAAAACAAACACATTTTTGGTTTACACTTGTTGCAATGATTTGAGGTTCAAGTACAAATTATGCATTAAACTACCCAATGAATTAAATTGGGAGCTAGGGTTGGCAAGACAATTAGGCAATGTAAACTATTATTTGACCAAAAAAACAAGTGTCATCTACAAAAAGGTTTGCCTTCTTAGAGGTACCACCCAAAACTAATATTGTTTTGCTTCCTTCCATGCAAAGATTGTGTCTATTATGTGATGCACATGCAAATACCCCATTATTTAAGTATTGTGTGCACCTTGAAACCCATTTTCACCCCATTTTCACCTAATGGCACATAAGTTCAATTGAACAAATGTTGTAACTCCATCAATCACTTCATATTTTAAAAAAATAAAAAACATTTTAAGAACTAGTACAACTATTACAATATTTGTTGAAAATTGTTTTGGGTGACACATCCTCCAGTAGGCAATGGTGACACTCATAAATTCATGAGTATTTTATCTTCATTATTTTGTTGATATGCCCTTTGAATCACTCAAACATCCAAAGTTGTATTCTAAGAAGATTCAACATGTGATAGGTTCGTTTAAAAATATTTTTGACTTAAAAATTCAAAATGTAGATACAATTAAATCCTCAAAAATAAAAATTGAAGATGGAAATAAATTATTTTTGTTTCAAATGCCCTCAACTTGTGAAAACATTAAAGGTCAACTTGGTGAAAGGATGCAATTGGGAAGTCATGTCATGGGGCATTGTTGATGTTCAAGCATATATATATAAAAGTGATGTTCCATGGGGTGCATCTACACTAATAAAAACCAACATGACTAAATGCTTGAGGGTCTATTTTTCTTATAATATTTGAGGAATATTTCATTTTTTAAGTTGAAAAAGACCATTGAATTTCCTTATGACCTAAAAAGATGTTGCATTATACTATTATGTAAAAAAATGTTTTAAAACTCTACCCAAAACTAAGAGTACTTAAATTATTTAACATTTTTTTTCAATATTTTTTCCTCATTAAATTCAATCCTAATCATACCATGTTTCCATAATATATTAGAGACATTAAAACTATTCATAAAATAATCTTTAGTTTAAGCCTCATTTTGATCTTGTTTTTACCACTCGTCCTCCCTTTTGGAGCTATCCATAATGTCCAGGAAAGTGAGGACCAATCTTCAAAATTAAAAATGAAGTCTTCAAAATTTATTACCATGATCATATTTCTAACCACACTATGGTCTACTTACATTAAACTAGGGGGTTGTCAACAAAGTTAGGCCTACCTACTCACATGGGCTACCTACCTACCTATGAAGTACTTACCTAGGATAAGAACTATCAAAAGCCCAAATGGGGGGTTACATAGAACCATTTTAAGGGCTACTTAAAACAACCTTTTGGAAGGTTACATAAGGTCTACCTAAGGGACTATAAAAGGATTTCTGAAATTAAGGGATACCTAGGGATTACTTATGGGGTTACATAAGGCTATTTGGATATTTAAGGGCTACTTATGGACTTACATAAGAGACTATTTAGTGGCTACCTAGGAGGTTGATTAGGGGATATTTAAGAACTACCTAAGGGCTTAAAGTACACTTGAAAACTATTTAGGAGGCTACATAGGGCTTACCTAAGAAACTACCTACAAATTTCCTAAGTTAGGGGACACCTAAGAAACTTGGTAATTTGCCATTACCCCATTAGTGATTGAAAACTACTAGGTTAGCAAGACAAAAAAAATTTCCAATAGGTATTAGACATGGTGATAATCTAAATTAACAACATTCAAAAAAATTTAAATCCCTTTGGCCACCTGAGTTAGTGGGTGGTAATTACACCCAACAATGAATATTACTATAATGAAGGTTTGTGGCGATGTGTTTTTTCTAATTTGTGATGTTGCTCAAGTGTATTGTTCATAAGTATATTTTGCCAAATTTGACAATATTCAAAATATGAAAGTATAAAACCTAAAGCCCCCCATTATATTGTAGGCAGTTGTTATGATTTTTGGTTTTTTTTTTCCCCCAAAATTAATTTTCAAGAGAAATTTTTAAATATTTTTTGCAAAATGATGAAAACTTTCCACAAAAAAAAACTAGTTTGTGGGCCAATTATCACTTGTTCGCCAAATGCCAACTACCATAGTAGACTGACAAACAAGCTTCTACCACACACAAACAGCAAAGAAAATATGCCATAATGGCAGTGCATCTCCTCTTTAACCCAACTCAATTACAATGGAAATAATGGGATTGACAAGGAGCCTTATAAGGTCATTACCACATGCTCTACTTTCACACACACACATAAACATTAAAGGGGTATACTTAGAAAGGTTCCCCAAAAAAAATTTGAGCGGGGGGAGTAGGCTTTACTTCAATTACCTCTTACGCCACTACACCATCAAAAAAACATCACAACAAGCTAGAATACAACAACATCCTATGCAACATGCTATCACAATGCCCTGTGTTCAACACTCAAAATCCAACCCCTTGAATATATTATGAAATGTTATACCAAGCTTTGTTTGGGCTGGACAAACTTGGTTACCAAAAAGTTGAGGAGCTAAAGTCATTCATCAAAATTACATTGGATTAACACAAAAGGGTTTTAGCATCAATATTGGATGGGCATGACTGGGTCAAACTAGCCATGCAAAATATCAATTTACATAGATGATTTTGTGTAGGGTAAAGTTGATTGGAGGGGGTGGGGGGGGAAGGAGGGCATTCCCAAAAGTAAGGGGCCCATGACAAGGCAATACCCAAGTCTGGCCTGGCATTTTGGGAATGTCCATCAACCATGGGCTTTATCCATCATAATGCATGAGCTGAACTTCATCATGAACCTAAACAATTGTAGTTCAAGAGGCATAGGAGGGAGAGGGTTCTTACACATGTCTACTCCTTAAGATGAATGAGGCATAGGAGGGAGAGGGTTCTTACACATGTCTACTCCTTAAGATGAATGAGGCATAGGGATCTTATGCCCCTAAAGGTGTGAGATCCGTCCCACTTAAGGAGGTTAGGCATAAGATCCCTCCTTTTTACCTAGGAGTGATATTTATGGGTACAATGTGCCATCCAATTGCACCTCAAAAGTTCTCCAAACTTTGCTTTAAGGCTTTCAAAAGGAAAGCTTTGAGTGCTCATCCTTCTAGCCCTGGGACTCACAGCTTTTTTTGCTTTTATATACTGCAATCCCACCTAGTGCATAAAAGAATAAAGAAGCTACTATTTCCTATGGCTGCTTTAACAAAAGAATATCTTAAGTACATTCTTTCCTCGGCTGTGCCTTGAACATCAAGTCAAACAAAGAACTAACTACAAGGCATCAAATAATGCAACAACCTTGTCGGGTCGAACTTTTGTCAATGAATTGTGCCAAACAAAGTTCTTGCATTATGAGCTCTGGATTGTCATTCAAGTTAGGGTTTTTCCAATCGACCTTTTCACCCATAACTTAGCTGCACACAGGATTGGAACTGCATTCTATCAATGTTCCCTCCTCAAAAAAGCACACTGTACTTTACACCTACCTACAAGAGGCCTCTTTAGACCTACTACTAAGTAGGCCTCTGTTAAGGTGCATTCACACCTAATGTTAAGTCAGTGTTAAGTGAAAATCTAGGTGGCATCTTAGGTGGCGGCACCCAATTTTTAAATGGGTGATTGTTTAATATTAACTGAATGTTAACTTAACATAAAATGTTCACCGTAAATAGGTTTAGGTCCTAAATGACTAGCTTGGTGTTAGGGGACTTAAATACTACAGTCCTTAATACCAAATGTGAATGCACCTTTAGACCTACATAGAAGTAGGTATAAGACGGCTCTTGTAGGTGTAAGGTACCTCTCACTCCTACTGTCTTGTGATCTATGTATGTTTGGTGTAGAGTAACATCCAAAGAGCCCGGGGTGTTCCCAAAATAAGCACACCCCTTCCTAAGGAACGCCCCGTTCTGATGGCATTACCTTGACATATAAAGCACTAGCAGAGGAAAAAAGAAGAAGAAAAAAGAGGTTGAGCATTTCAAAAAGCAAAATGCCCACCAGAGTGGACATTTTCTTATGTGCAGGTCAGAATTTGACTATTGGAGTGAGTGAGGTGGTGGAAGGCTCAGTATTGACCGGCTCAGCCAGAATTCCGAAAGCCCTGGTGTCCTCACTGCAATTAGGTTCCGGATTAGCAATTGGTGAAAACTTGGTGTGGTGGGCTCCAAAGCTTGAACCGAATTCTTGCAGCAAATCCCAACATCCCACCCTCAAACATCATCATATGGTCTTCTTTGTCATCCTCCTCCTCTTCTCTTGTTATTTAAGAGTCATGGCTCTTTTGGAACAATTCTTTGCTTAAAACCTTCCTTGGTTTCATTGAATTTTTTGTACACTGCAACTGGATCATTGAGGAACCATGTCGCCATTGCTACGGCTGTGATAGAAGTGCCAACCTTTCAATTGAAACAGTAGCCTAAAGTCTCATGCTTGAAGAGACCTACAGTTTGATCTCTCCTTCTTGGAAGCATACGCTGTTAACTTTACGGTCAATGTTAATGTTTTTGATGTAAGTTCTTGGAAAAAGATACAGTGTTAGGCATAGGGTTTGTGGTAAACATGGTAATAATCTGTTTGTACAGTGGGATTGCTTTTGTCCAAAGTGGTTTTGTATGATGGGCTGTTTGGTGCATCAAAAGTGTTCCATATCAAGCAGATGGCACTCAAATCTGAGTTCTTTGAAGAAGAGCCAAACTCATCTGTTGGTGGAAATGCAGAAGAAGAAGATCAGCACATGGCAATCTGACACCACTACTGTTTCATGATCCTAATGCAGCATTATGGGATGTGCACCACCATGTTGTGTTGTTTTGAAAAGTTTCCAAACGCTTTGAAGTACCATAATCTACCAGCTGCACTCCAGTGTTACGTTGTTTAGGGTTTATGGGTAAAATGAACTTGCATTTTCCACTCTCTACAAAGTAATACAAAAGACTGTATTGAAGGCATTTGATGAGTATGTTGGCTGCTGCTTTAGTTATCAGATTGCAGAATTATCTACCTACTCTCTTGTTAAATTCAATTAGAAAACAGCACTAATAAAAGAAATCCAATATTTCCAAGTAGGGTAGAGTTTCTTAAATCTTTGTTCTGGTGCATGGGTTCAGTGCTCCTCAGACTATGATCTCTTTGACAGCATGGTGCATTTTGAAGTCATTTGTGGAAGGATTTTATGCAACAAAATACCTACTAATTCTAGAAGAAATATAGAAGAAAATCTCGTATAAGTGCTCTTCATACCAAAGACACAAGGCAATTTCTTTAAGTGCTTTACATACCAAATACACTATGAATTCTCTACTGTTGATTGGGTATTGACTTTTGAACATACCAACCTTATTATCATCGTTCCACGAATGTGTGCTAAACCGTTTTGGAAAAACAAAGCACCCTAGAAGATTCCACCATACCATTTTCCCGAGTTTTGATGAACAAAACTCCACCTTGCATTTGTGTGCGATTCTCTTTTGTTTGGCGCAAGATGGATTGGATTCATGCATCAGAAGATTTGGTTTGTTAACCAGTGAGAATCACCTTCCCACCTCGAGCAACTTCAGTTGATTTCTTGATTGCAAGTTGGAAGTCAGCAAGATCATAAGTCTTACCCGCAAGAGGTACGATTATCTTGGCTTCCATGAGCTTCGAAACTTCGTCAATGTACTCTCCGAATCTCTCAGTAAGCCCGTTGAGAAGAGACCATGCGGCTATACGAACGCCTCTGAACAAATCTCCCACCCTACGATTGCATCATAGCCTCCCAACACTCCATAGATGTTCACTTGACCTCCATCTCTCACACTCGCAGCGACTTGTTTTGTGAGTGTGCCTGCCACAGCATCAAGAGCTGCGTATGCGAGTTTCCCCCCCGTGATTTCTTTCACTCTTGTTGTCACATCCTCTTCTTCATCTGTGGAAAGGACTTCATCCGCACCTAGGGCCTTCAACTCCTCCTTTTGTTCCGCGCGCCGTACAATGTTGATAGTTTTGATGCCCCAATGTTTTGCAAGTTGTATCAATTGCCGGCCAAGCACCGAGCCCGCTGCTGTTTGCAAGACATACTCACCTTTTGGAACCTTGAGATCGGTGAGTATACCATACACTGTCCATGGGTTGACGATAAATTGAGCTGCCGCTACGTCTGAAATTGAGTCTGGCACTGGCCATACAAACTCCTGTCTCAGAGAAACATATTGCTGCCATGACCCCTCCCCTGTGTGAAGCTCACGACCGAAAAATGGCACTACTCTTTGCCCTTTCGCCACTGTTGTCACTCCCTCTCCAACCTGCCACATTCCAAAGCAACGATGATACGCACACAGACAAATTCAAAACGAGCAAGGATACTTCCCAAAAAAATTGCATGAAGCCTAAGGAAACATGATGCTTGCTTACTTCGTGGACAATTCCAAATCCTTCGGAGCCTGGAATGCGCAAAGTATTTGAACGGATGGAAAGCAAATCTGTGGGATTGACGGGCCGTAGCGTGATTCGAACAACGACATGACCAGGCTCTGCTTTTGGCACAGGCTTCGTGACCAATGCCAATCCCGCAAAAGGATCCTTCGCATCAAAGTTCTGCTGCTCAACTGCTCTATTACTCATCTTCTTCTCCCTGGGTGAACCAAGAAACCTCAAATTCAGTACTGTACAATCACGCAGGCTTTTGATCACCCAAAGCAACGTCCCCTAATAGCTTCCGCACAGCT
>Ga0209611_10007489_pt1 | contig 17465 bp, 9 predicted proteins | sample S1TSphgellanicum_3_FD_187693 | JGI IMG/M metagenome (GOLD analysis project Ga0209611, IMG submission 187693) | Host-associated microbial communities from peat moss isolated from Minnesota, USA - S1T2_Fc - Sphagnum magellanicum MG (SPAdes) (version 2) | ecosystem: Host-associated > Plants > Peat...
TGAAGCTTGTGTTGATGTTATGTTCGCTGGTCACTACCATACATGTTGAAGGTCTCTGAAAATGCTTGTGACTTTTGCTGTTGTTCAAACCACTCTCTCTCTATCTCAGAGTTGTCTCTTCTTTTCCCATTTGCTGATATGATGGGGCCACGAGGCGGGGAAGGGTGTGATGTTCTCCCCACTTTCAAAGGCTCTTCCTCGTGGAGCTTTGCAAAGTTGCAAGGAACTGGAACTTGCGAGAAAAAAAAGATGGGGAGGTGAGGTGAACTACTTGGGTTCTCACTTCCTCTCCCACTAGAAGGATATCGCTTTTCGTTTCGCTTGTTCTTCTTTTGCCGTCGATTGAGCGCAATCTCCTGATGACGTTTCATGTGTCCGATGGTTTTTGTGCGTTGCTAGTCATGGTGGTTTCTCTAGCCGAACTTCACCTTCGTGTTTCCGGTGCTTAGCTCCTTTCCCTCTGCTCTCTTGAGACCGCAGTTGTCCAGCAGGTGGGCGGAGGCAAGAGCTGGAGTTGAAGTTGCAAGCTCCGATGCTTTTCGAGCTTCCTGTAGCTTGTGATGGCGGCTGGTTCTCGTGGCTGTGGAATGTTCATTTTTAAGTGGGAAAATGTGAAAAATTATAACACTAATAGTTAAAGTCATTGAACCAATAGTTTCTATGATGCCTCTTGTTGATTGCGTAAGCCAACCATGGGAAAGTTCTGTGAGCATATGGACCAACTAATAGAAAAACCAAAAGAGTCTAACTTTTAAAAAAATCCATGACATATTGCAAGATTGGTGGTTATTCATGGCCCACTTCATTGAGCAATATAGTCAAGTACATCTTGAAATGGAAAGGTAAGGGGCAAGGGAAAGATAAGGAGATAATCATAGGTTTTTCAGAAGTAAAAGATAATTTGCAATGAATTGATGTCCATTTGTGCCCCCAAAAAAAAAAAGAAAGAAAAAAAAGAAAGAAGTTTTCCTGATTTTCAAGGGGGGCATGCTAATATTGAAAAATGGTTGGCTTCTGACAGGACTATGGAAGGACTTTATTTTGACCAGAGTGGTATTTTAGTTGCCAAAGAAATGGTAGGACATGCAAATCTTGTTCCAAATCTTGTGTCATTATGTCTTAATAATAGGGTGGAATTCCTTTGGATCTGAAAGTCTTAAATTGCAGAAATTTGCAATCAAAGTATCAAGTCACTGTGGCTGAACTACATCTGAGAGGAATTAGAGTACATTTGACCTCATCCACAGCAAGTGATGAAATAGATTGTTTTTTGAAACAACTTCAAATTTGTTTTTATGTTTAGTACTTAATGACTTCAGGAACACATATCCAACCCTAAATAATATGAAGAAGAATTTGCTTTTTGGTTGAGTGATGAAGAGGATTGACAAGAGGAGATATATTTTAAAGATTTTATATTGTACCAAAAAAGTCATTTATTATATATAAGTTATGAATTTTTAATATAATTTACATTTTGTACTCAAGTTGACTTACTTGTATTGCGTCCATTTTCAAGTATGTTTGTATTTTATGTTTTTATAAGGTGTTTTGAGAAAAGACCTGATACTCCAATTTTGACAATCAAGTGCTTCAAAACACTATAAATATCCTGTCCTAACCTTACAGCATGGTCTCAATTTGCTCTCCTAAATTGTCAAATTGCATGATCAACAGAATTTAATAGTTCCTGGGCTGACTATAGTCACCGAGGTCCAAGAGGCCTCACTCAGAAAGGGAAGGTACGTGCAGTGCAGCTGCTGCTTTACAGTGGCCCCCTACTGGACTTGCAAGTTTTTCTACTATGCAGTCAAAGGGTGATATATGTCAATAGACTCAATTGTGAGATATGGTCAGTCATTGCACTTTGTGGGACTGCTCTCTTATGGGAAGTGCAACAGGTAACCAAACGTGGTGCACCACTCAATATGTCATAATATAATTTAGATCTAAAGATACTTTGATCATGCCTTACGTTAGCTCTGGGATCTCTTGTATACATGAGGGTCTGGGGTGGTGGATTATGTCATTTTCTTGATTACATTATATGACATAATCTTCTGGTCATGATCGTTGATCATGTAAGCTGGTAATAGTGAACAAATTGTGTCAGTTCAAAACAAAAAATCTTAAAAATCCTTGAATGAGTACTCCCAGTTTATAGTGGGGTTATAAGTCTAGGTTGAAAATGATCACGAACCATTTTGGAAATAGAAATTTTCTTGCAGCCAATGAGAAGGCCCCCAGTTCCCAATTTATTCCCTAAGACTTCACTTTTAATCCCATATTGTTTGGCTGCGGTTCAACTTCCATGTAGCTAACTTGTAAAGTGGGCAAATGAAGGCGTAGCAGAGTGAAGCATGGCAAAGCATGCTTATGTTTTGGGGATTGAAGCATAAGTAGTCTTCTATGTAGGGGAGTCTGCCCCATGTTCCAAAAGTATAGGTGGTGGGCCAATCAAATGACTCTTCCTGATGGAAAAAAGCACTTTGGATGCACCCCTCAATGTAATCAATAGAAGTATGAATCTGCCACCCCAGACCTTAATGTCATGGAGTGGCGTTGAACTCTTTTTTAAGAAGTCATTGAATCTGCGCTTAAAAATGTCCAAACCCCAGACCTTAACGTCATGAATGGCCAAGGTACTCATTATGTTGGGTACGTCCCCTGCCTCATCCTAGTCGGCTCACCTGGAGCCTTAAACAACATAAAGGGCAGGTTCTTCACCATTTCACAGTACATTCATACCTTAGGTTAGGCACTGCGATGGCCCCACGTTCCTGTGGACTGCGGAGTTCGTAGAGGATGCTTAGATCCTGAATGCTGTGGAATGGGACACCTCCAGTATTGGAGGTTGACCGTTAGGATATGGTCTCCGGGTGCACTACTGAAAGGAAATTCGTGGAAGGGAAATCGTTTAGGCCTTTGGACCTTTGTCATTTTACTTTAGAATATGGTTGGCCTGTCGATAGACTTTGGATCTCGTGGCTCAAAGGTCGCTGTGAAGCTGGCTCTTAGTAAATTGGTAAAGCAGATTCCCTTGAATAGAGCCTCCAAGGTTCCACGAAATCGTTTAGGCCTTTGGACCTTTGTCATTTTACTTTAGAATATGGTTGGCCTGTCGGTAGACTTTGGATCTCGTGGCTCAAAGGTCGCTGTGAAGCTGGCTCTTAGTAAATTGGTAAAGCAGATTCCCTTAAATAGAGCCTCCAAGGTTGCGGTACAACTGGCTCTGACTAAATAGGTAAAGCATGCGTTGATCAATTACCAATGAGATATATTTCTTTTTCATAGCCACCAACTTTCTAGTGATGACGTGCTCGGAACATCTTAATTTTGTCTAGGAAGCGTGATTTCTTTGGCTATAGCACTGATTCCCGGCCCCACAACTTCAATTCAAATTATTATGGTGGTGGAAGACTTTGTGTCGTCGAGGTCGCGAAATTTGCAAATTAAAATGAAATTGCGTCAGCGTGAGGACTCACGAACGCTCGTCTTTGTGGCCGACAAATGGAAAACCCGACAGACTCCAGATTCCTATAAAATCCCACTAGTTCGTGCACTTAACTGCATAATTCTCCATAGTAGTACATACCCAGATTCGTTTAGTTTCAAAGATCGATGCATATGCATCACCCCTGACTTGAGCTCGCAGGACGGAAGTGATAGTTCAAGGCTGGCTGATAAATCATCTCACCCATTAGACACACCTTCGATTGGTTGAACCAGCAAAGCCATAGAGCTACAAAAACTGTCTTTAAACCGCTCCCTTTGATCAATTTTTCTGGCAGCTCAGATCACTCGACCATCACCAGTGTTTTCGTAGTTGCAAATCCAGCTATTCACTCACAACTCGATTGTTGCAGTTAGGTAGTAACCAGAATCCTGATCGTACTAGCAATAATTAGCATGACGCTGATAGTAATTGTTGCTTTGCTGATCATGGCAGTTTTGGACGGAACACAACTGCAGGTCGCCGCTGCGGTCAGATTACGTGGACCTGGAAGCGTCGATCCTCACTCACGCCTTTCTAATCCCAAGAGAGCGGACTCAGCAGATGAGTTGCCAGTAGCGCAGGTAAATAATACTGTAGGTGTCCAAGCACCAGCCACCATCACCATGGTCACGTACGGCCGACAAAGTGAAGACGGGACCACCAGGCGGCGACCCCAATGGTGACAAGTAGGAGTTTCTACCACGCCATCAACAGGCTCTAGTGAATGATCGAATCCTTTGGGATTATATGACGCAGCACTTACTCACCAACGCACCATCCATTGGAAGCCCCGTATGACTCAGTTGTTCGTCCCCAGCCCAGTTACCTTCAAGGTCCTACTATCGTGTCAACTCTCTACTCCACTTCACACTCACTGACTCCAGGTTAAGTGCCTACGTATGTTCGTAAGTATCAGAGGTTACTGGGTAGGTAATGTAAGTGGTTACTATGTAGATAGTGAAGTAGCTAAGGCACTTGGTGAGTATTGGGTAGGTAGCAGCCTTTTTCTTACTTGCCAGAAAGTGAAATTAGAAATTCAAAAATGAAGTAATTTTGGAGGTTTTGAATCTCTAGAATTGAGAGCAGAAAAAAGAAGGTTAAAATCCCTATACATTTCTATATGTGGTTTTTAGTGTGTAGCCAAAAATACAAAAGGTTGATTAAAGTTTTGTATTTCATATGTAGTTTACAACAATATTTAGCTAAATTTTCTCATTTTTTATGGGTGTATTCACAATCTTAGAAACTATGCACATCAAGGTAAATTTTTTTTTTCCAAGCATTACATGTGACTTGTGACATTTAAGCTAAAAGCACATTAGGCTGGACCAAAAATGGCCATTGCAAAGTTCATTTTTGGAGATTTTCTAGTGTATTTTTGAATGTAGAAAACTGGACAAAAACCAAAAAACTTTGAAATGATATTAAAGTTGGCATATTTTTTCATGTCCAAATTAATGATGCTTTAGTTTCAACCTTTTTTAACACCTCCATTTAGTTTTGGTCATGAAAAAAATTCTTTTGAATATGTGATGGACTTTGAAAAAAATTGGATTATTAAGGTGAAAACACATTAAGGTGGAATACACAAACTTATCACAACTTGTTGGATTATCAATCATGGGCCTTGGAAAAAAATATAAATGAATAATATGTGGAAAGGACTCTGAAAATAAATATTATATATGATACAATCACATTGTATGAATTTCATGAATAGATTTTGAGTTACCATAACATATTGGACTTTTGAAATGCCAAAAACCCAATGTCCCAATCCATATCATATGATTATGAATTGATTATATTTACTAAAATGTTTAGTTAAATGAATTTTTTTTACATAAAAGATAGTGTGATCATGTAACAACAAAATAAATACTAGTAATTGCAAATAATAATATTATTGTTTGGGGTAATAATATGGATAAAAATGTGGAATAAAATAATGAGCCTCATGGGCTTTTCGAGGAGAATCTTTTGACTAGGGGCATAAGGGTTGAGTATGAATAATTTAGATAACAATTTCGGGTTTGTAATAATCGAAGGTTAAATATGTGGATTTGAACAAATCTTAGACTCCAAAAAATGTAAAATCTATCTATAGAAAGATAAAAAGTTATTAGTGGCACGTGATAATTGGTTTAATACATGGAGAATAGACATAGATGAATGTGGTTGACTATTCATCCACTTCTTTCCTTCAAGTATATAAGGGGTAGAAATTGGAATTTTTGGCTTATAATTTGCATTTAATAATTTCATGTTGTTAATTGTTATCAAGACTTGTAGAAATATCATATGTGAATAAAAAACCTTGAAAAAATTAAATGTGGTAATTATTGTGAATACCATTGTGGAAACTTTATAATCCTTGGTGAATGATCCCCATAAGGGAAAATCTTTAGGCGCATGTGATCAACTCCCTTGCGGTGTAATTTTCACATAAATATTCAACTTTAGGCATGTGGGTGATCCTATCCCAAAAGAGTCTAAAGTTTCATGTTGAAAATTCCGTGAATGAAAATATTGTAATTGTTGTGTTGAAATATGTTTGATAGTCTATTAATGTGCTAAAAAGGATTAATCAAAAATTAATCCTCATTGATACAAAGCAAAATAATCTTGAAATATTTTGAAAACCATAAATTGAAATATATAGTGAAATATGGATTTTTTTAATAAAGTCTTTTAATCATTTGAATTAATAATTCAACTTTTCATTTTTTAAATATGAATTTTTTATATAATTATCTATAATAGATAAAATTTATAAATAAAAGAAAATTTGTTTAGCCTTGCCATATGACTTGTGCAAATATAATTTTTTTGGCTATAATGTAAAATGGATTTTGATTTTAACATTAGTATGGATTCCACATATGCCAAAAAATATTCCACCTTAGTGTGTTTTCATCCATTACTACACACAATAAGCAATTATAAAGTCCATCATATACTTCAATTTCTCCAAAAACTTTAATTTCAAATGTCATAACCTTTGATAGTATAACATGTCCTAAATTTGTGAAAAAAATCTTCAATTTTCTTAAAAACAATGTGTACATAACACATTTTTTTAAGGATTGCATGACTTAAGAATTACCTATATTACAAAGTACATCTTTCATTGAATATTACTGTTATTGGTGTAATTATTTGAAACTTAAAAAGGGAAAGAAATTAGTTTCACTTATTTGAATCCGTTTTTGTTGGAATTCTCAACTTGCATATGGGTTTAATCAATAATATGTATTTAACCTAGAAAATTGTGCCTTTGTGACATTTAAATAAGTCCATCATAGTGTGTTTTTACCTTTCATATGTAATTAGTTTATTAACTTAATTTTTACATTTTTCACATCTAGTTTATAGCTATGTTTTATATTTCAATTTGATTATATATTATGTAAATTATGCATTCATGTTTTTATCACATAAAAATGATTTTTGATAAAAACATATTTTCACAATTTATATGATTTTCAAAACCAAAAACAAGTTTGAACCAAAGGTGTTCAAATGTGTTATAAAAATGAATTTCATCAATTTAACTCCTTTTTCACTTTTTAATTATCAATATTAGAATCCTTTACAATTTTGAGAAAGAATGACGCACATTTGATAAAAAAATTTAAAAATTTTCAAAAACAAAAAAAATAAAATTATTTCAAAGTTTTAAGTGTTTTATCACTTTTGAAACATCATTAATTTGCATCAAACTTTGAACATTGAAATTTTTTAAGTAATGAAAGTTATTTCCAAAAAAATTTGACAATCCAAATTATTATGTTTCCCTTATGATTTTTCAAATATGCAAAATTGTTGTTTTAAGGAATGTTCACCCCCTTAAGAGGCTCCTAACATAATGAATGTATTCGTATGGATGCTCACCACTATAATTTACAAGTAAAATTTCCTAAAAAATATTGAAATTGAAAGCACCAAAATCTAGCCAACAATTGTAAATTGCCTATATCACTTTTAAAAAATCTTGGAAAAGTGTCAAAACACAACCCCAAAATTGGTTACATATGTAGGTGTGATGATTGATAGAATTTCAGATTATAAACATTCATTACAAGGAGATGCAACAAAATTCATGATGTATTTTATTAAATTTTGAAAGAACTTAAACAAATTAACCATGGTGAAATTGGCCAACCCTTTTACAAACATGGATTAATAATTTTGGATGAATGAATTCATTAATAAGTAATCAAATTCACTAGTAGTTAATTCATTAGGTTACCTATTAGTCTAGACTTAAATTAGGGTTAAAACATAAGTTAAGCCAATTTAGGAATTTAATTAAGTTAGAAACTCAAATTAGGCTAAACACCTATTATGAGCACAAAAACCATTCAGATAAATGACGAAAGGATATGTCTAAGTTTAAATCCAAAACACAAAACAAAAGGATTAAAACAAAAACAAAAAGTTAAAACCAAAAACACAAGGTGTGTAAGACCAAAGTATAAACATATTTTTTATTGCAATGAAATAAACAAACATAAACCAAAAGAACAAACAAGGTTATAAAACAAAATCATATTTTAAACTGGTGTTAGGTTAAACTAAATTAGGCCAAAAACCCTTGAGGTTAAGCACCTAGGTTAGACTAAAGACCTTAAAATAGGTTAAGAAATTAAGTTAAGTTAAAAACCTATGCTAATTTAAGCTAGGTTATTTAATTTAAATTAGAAACCCATACTAAACTTAAGAACTAGGTTAAGCACCTAGGAATCTAGGTTAAACTAAGAACCTTAAACTAAGCATTTAAAAATCTAGATTAAATTATCAAGGTTAAGTAAAGAAACCCTAAGTTAAAACATTTAATTGAAATTAGGGATTGAACTCACCAATTCACCAATTTAAAGTGCAAAGTGTGAAGGTTTGAACCCTTCACTACCTTTCATCTCCCTTCACCTCCATGCTTAAAGAGCAAATTTTTAATCATTGGACAAAATTAGATGCCATCACATATTATTATACACATTTAAAAAAAAAACCTACTTAAGTATGTTTCCTATGTATATTACTTTGTTACTTTACATTACATACCTACATTGCTTAAAATACTAATAGGCTATTCTAGGTTATTCTTAGGAACTTAATGTAGGCTACTTTAAGCTATTCTTAAGTTAATGTAAATTGGTTTTCAACTATTCTTAAGTTACTGGAAGTTTATTTTTTAAATTAATCTTAGTAATTTTTAGTACTATCCTATGTGTAGATTACTATAGCCTAGGTTCTCAAGTTATTTGTAAGTTAATGTAAGCTACCTTAGGCTATGTTTAAGGTACCATTGGCTAATCTTAACTTAATCCTAAGTTACTATACACATGTTATTCTACCCTAGTTTGTTATTGACTATTCTTAAGCTAATATACATAAGTTATTTTACCCTAGACTATTTTTGGGTTTTTAAAGCTATTCCTAGGTTAATATTATACATAGATTATTTTATCTTAAATTATTTTCAACTTTTTAAAACTAATTTATTTTAAATTAATTTTTATTATTTTAAGCTATTGCACCCTAGGTTATTCAAGGGTATTTTCTACTATTTTACATTATGCTTTTATTATTTAAGTTTCTAAGGAACTTTTTCCTAATATGTCCCTTTCATAATGAATGACTACTGAATTTTCTTGCCAAGACGTAGACATTACACCGGCGACTTAGGTAAAGTATCATTCATGGTCGATTTCATTACTACAACACTTTTCCTCATTAAATTCCCTCTGCTCTTCCCCTTCAAACTGTTCATCATTCCCAGTTCCCAGCAACCTTGTCGCCTCCACAACAAAGCAAGCAACCCACACAACGACTCACTTATTAGACTTCCCACACACACACAACTCTTTTTCATTCTAATTGAAAATTTTAATTTGAAAATGAAAGCAGAAGAAAGATTTTTTTTTAAAAAAAAATTCCCTTCCTTTCTTATTTCCTTGCATTCTGCATTAGATAACTGGATTGAGAGAATTGAGTTTGAAAACTGGTTGTTATTTTATTTGTGAGAGAACCAAGCAAAATGAAATTTTTAAAAAAATTTATAGTTGATCTGGCTCTCACTGACTGTAAAATAATTTATTTTCAAAAATTGGTCTGATTCTCAAAAACTCCTGTGAGAACCAAAACCAAATGGTTCTCAAAATTTGGTGAGAACCGCCCAACACTGGGTGGAACTCTCAATGTCCTTCATAAGAATTGAGAACTCAAAAATCGTAGCCAAGTTCATGGAAGATACCAAATAGCCCTTAACAAGGCCTGTCCAGTGCTTTTATTGATTGCCAATGTTCAACCTTGTGTGAAGTTGCATGGTTTTGTCACAAGTCGCAATTGGTTCGACCCTACTTTTAAAGGGCCACAGTGAACGAGCACCCAGCACTGCACCAGCAAGGATGGATGATATGTGATGAGGAAACAGTTTTCTGTTGAGTTCCAGTCACCTAGCTAACCATGGTGGTCAGCTCAGTTGGTTTATTTACTACCTATCAACTAGGTAGGTAGTAAAAACAGCCCCTAATTACTATGTCTAAACTATGTACGTACCTAGTAGTACCCTATTTTGTTACCTACCTGTCTATATGTTAGACCTGCTTCTTATAGAATGGGTTACCAAGATGAAATGGGGTAGGAACTCAGTTGAGGATCATCCACAACAAAATTTGCAGAGTAAAACATACATAAATCCTTTTGCAAAACATGCAGAGCAAGCAAATTTGCATTATGCAATCATATAGGGTGCAATTTGCAAAGACAAGCTTGAAAATGCACTAAATACAGCTCCTTAAGCGATGATTAACACCTCACCAAGTTCATGTCTACACCTGGGCCATTTGTAATGAGTTGAAGGCATTTGGACATACTATCCTAATAAACATTACATTATTCCTCATACATGTTTCGGCTTGGCGTATTGGTGTATGGACATGAATGCCAATAGTTTGATTCAACAAATGAGTCCAAAGAGGGGCAAGGGAGAATGTTAAACATCCACCTTAAACTTTGTGAAGTGGGGGGGGGTGTAGAAAAAGGCCTGTGATGGCCTATGTGGTTTTGCTGCAAGGTTTGATTACAAACCTGAAAACTTATAAATAATTATGAAAGTTGGTGCATTTGTTTTCAACACTAGGAATTTTCCTAGTGGTAATAACTAGATTCTACTTCCCTACACGTGTGTCTTCAAATCCTAAATAACAGTCTAGAACTTTCTCTTTCATTTGTTGTGCACAGAACAAAACATGAACTGAACAATTCAAAACACCAACCATGCTGGACACAAAACAACAAGCCCCTGAAGTTTGATGGGGAATATACAGTCCTGCAGGGACAAGGAGAAAATGTCAAAGACCCAATATTGAAGGCGTTTTGTATGCTTGTTTGCATAGACTAAGAATGTTGGCAAACATTAGCCAATGTCCACTTTGTAGTGATAAAGAAGTTCCCTTGTTTTATCAAGGTCCACAGGAATGCTCCATCAGGATTATGTAACCCAGGCAGGACAACATACCCCAACAAACTTTGTAGGTGTCTTGATGTAGAGCAGTTCATGATCTCCATTGTCACATTTGTTATCCTCATGTTCGGCAATTGAAAATTATCTTGCAATTTTTCATCAGTTTCAAACTCACAGCCAATTAAGAGACAGGCCAGGTACAAACTACAAACCACCCCCACTGAGGTTTTTAAACGGGCAGAAATCAAGGCAACAAAATGTCCAATGGGGGCAAAGCTCACAAGGAAGAATCTGAAAGAATCTGAAAGAATCTGACAGTACGTAAGTAAAGGCATACAAAAAAGATACTTGCTGAGATTAGAGGGGGGAAACAATGAAGTTCATTGAGAACAAGTTTCTGAGATCTTGTTTGATATAACCCTGAACAAAGAAACCAACTAGCACAATCCCCCTCAACTAACTAGCAAAATGACTTGCAGTTCAAAACAGCTCTGAAATCTTCAAATAAGATTGGAAGATCACAATTTTCAAACTTGATTTTAAATGGAACCCTCTGCCAAGGGCTAAGATGGAAAGCTTGCCTGGCAAGTCACAAGTGTTATAAGCTGTTGAGGAGAGGATCACACTTGGAGATGCACAATAAACACATTGCAGTGTAAGTTCAAGTGTGAACAAACCTGCAGAACTTCCTGGCCCTCGGGTAACAGCAGATGGCAGTCAAAAGTCAAGTAGACAAAAGCGTGGTATACATCAAGATGGATCCTGCAGTTGTAGATGGCCAACTTATGCATGGTTCTAGGTAGCTTTTCAATTGTATTTTCCAAATTCAAGGAAAGTAGGAAACTTCATTATTTTATCATTACTTCTTCAGTGAGAGATTACACCTATTAGGTGAATGAACACTGACACAGCACTGAACCCGTGCCCCTTCTTTTGGGTTGCAAATTCTTAATCTTAAGTTAGAGCCGCAATTTGCTATCAACTTTGTCAAACTGTACCCACCAAAATGTAACAGTGTCTGGCCTAAATATACGCACTGAGGTCCAACATTACTTACTAAAAGAGAAATTTACCAGCATGGGTGGTCCTTTACAGTGCCCCTGACCTGCAAGTGCTTCCACCATGTGTGTAGCCACCAATGAATAGGCCTTACTGAAAATGAGAAAGGTACCAGTTTACAGTGGCCCCTACGCAATCTGCAAATTCTTCCACCATCTAGTCAAATGGGCGTATATAGCTCAATTGTAAGTCCTGCTCACTGAAAATGGGAAAGGTACCTGTATAGGTACTTCTTTACAGTGGCCTTACCTCACCTGCAAGTTTTTCCGCCATCTAGTCAAATGGGCATATACTTAATTGTGAGTTGTGCTCAGGGCCTGCAAAGTTTCTTTTGGTTCAAAAACCAGAAAGGAATGTTCTGGTGTGCAAGTTCCTGACAAATTTGGCGAAATTTGGTCACACCCTAAAAACAATTTCGCCAGATTTGGACACGTTTCTAGTGTTAGGCAGGTTCTGTGGGCACTTTTTGTACTATTTTGACAATTTTTTCTCAAACCTTGGCGCCAGCCAGCGATGCTAAATTTTTTTTGGTATGGTTGCCACTGGTGCTCCATGATCATGATCGAAATGAAAAATTAGATTTTAAAAAAAAATCCTGAGAGTCAGGGGCAGTGTTTTTTTCTTCAATTTTCTCATGTCACCAAAAGTGGGGATCAGCCGCAAGAGGATTTAGTTGGTCTGACTACAAGACAGATAGAGAAGAAAAAAAAATCTAGGAATCCTATTACATGTTGGCAAACTACTAGAGCCTATAGGTAAATATGGCGATTAAGAAAAAGAAATCTGCCCAATTCCTCCAAAAATCTTGGCAATTTCATAACTTTCTTTCTCAAAATGTAGCAACTTTTTGGGAAATTTTCCAAAAAGTTCCCTTGACCTTGTTGCTTGGAACTTTCATTTTTAGCAATATGGCGAATTTTCCCCCACTAAAAAAATCACTCTGACTCAAAGGTTGGGCGGAAAGAGTACCCTACAGTCTACTCATAAGTTCTCCGCGTACACTGGTGGACTGAAATTCGTAGAAGGAAAATCATTAGACCTTGGACCTTTGTCATTTGACTTTAGAATAGGGTGGCGCTTCGGGCCTGTCGGCACACCTTTGAATCTCTTGACTCGGAGGTCGTGGTAAAGCAGCTGTCTCTGACTAATTTTGTAAAGCATCCGTTGATTAATAACCAATGTCACATATTTCTTTCTCGTGACCACTAACTTTCTCGTGATGACGGACTCCAGACAACTTAATTTTGTCTTTGATGCGTGGCTGCGTTGACAATCATCACGATTCCCTGCCCCACAACTTAAATATATATTAATATGATGGTGGAAAACTTCGTGCCGTGGATGGAACATTTGGTAGTTAGCGTGATCGGGAAGTCTGCAGGTGAAAACCAAATGGCATTCGCGTGAGGGCTCACGAACTCCCAACTTTGTGGTCGACAAATGGAAGACAAATGGAAAACGCGACGATCACCAGACTGCAGACGCCTATAAAATCCCGCTGGTTCACACTTCACTGCATAGTTACGCTCCATAGTAGTACGCACCCAGATTCATTAAGTTGCGAAGATCGATCCATATCCATCACGCCTCAATTTAGCTCGCAAGGCGGAAGTGATAGGTCAAGGCCGGGTGATAAATCATCTCACCCATTAGACACGCCTTCGATTGCTTGAACCAGCTTAAGCTATAGAGCTACAACTGCCTCTACACCGCTCTCTTTAACAAAATTTTCTGGCAGCTCAGAGTACTCGACCATCACCAGTGTTTTCCTAGTTTCAAATTCAACTCTTCACTCACAACTCGACTGTTCCAATTACGTAGCAATCCGAATCCCGAATATCATACTAGCAGAGTAATTAGCATGGCGCTGATACTAATTGTTGCTTTGATGCTCGTGGCACTTTTGGACGGAACACAACTGCAACTCGCCACTGCGGTCAGATTACGTGTACCGGGAAACGTCGAGCGTCACTCATGCCTTTCTAATTGCAAAAGAGCAGAGTCAGCAGACGAGTTGCAGCCAGTAGCTGTGGATGTCCAAGCTGCATCTACCATGCTCATCATCACACACGGCCAACAAAGTGAAGGCGTTGCAGGTAATCACGAAAATCTGGGGAGATTTGAAGTTGAAGGTGTTCCTTGCAATCACGAAAGCCTTCCGATCTTTGAAGTAGCGCCCCCTGCTGGTACCACCGTTGAAAAAAGAGAACTCGGCGAGAACTCCTCGAATGCGCACCAACGTGGTCATCATAGAATTCTCGGTGCATCGGACAAAATACGTCGTCATTTTAGAATTCTCACTGAAACAAACAGAAATAGCCCGGCACAAGGACCACCGGGCGGCAACGGTGGTGGTAACTAGGTTTTTCTAGTTTCCACCACACGATCAGCAAGCTCTAGTGAACGATCAAATCCGAAATGGCATTCTGTGACCCAACAGTGCACCATAGTTAAAAAGGCACTTGGTGACTACTGGCTTAGTAGCAGCTTTTCATTACTGAAGAAATTTTGCCAAAAAAGTGAAATTTTAAATTTTAAATCGAAAATTAAGTGCTTTCTGAGGGTTTCAATCCCAAGAATTGAGGGGGATGGATGCCGGGAGTAAAAAATCCCCATATTTCTTCTATATTTGGTTTCAAGTGTCTAACCGAAAATTATAAAAGGATGATTAAAGTTTTGTATTTCATATCTGGTTTATATAGCCAGATTTGGCTAAATCTTTCTAGGGATGATCACCACTTGGTGAGAAACCAAAATTCCTACAAAACTCACTCCAGTAGGTAGATACATGTGGATGCTTTGTACATAGTTAACCATGATGGTTAACTATGTAGGTCCTGTCCCACATACCATCCATGATCCATCCTACATGGTGCGCTGGTGGCTGGCACCTGTGCTGTGCTGTTTCACTCTGGCCCAATCCTTGGACTCCCAAGAAAATTACAAAGTTTTGTGCATTAGTACAAACATGTTTTCATTCAAAAATTCTTCTATATGAAAAAGTGAAAAGAATTCATTAGTATATTTTTATAAAGTAATCCATTGGCTCTTATTAACTTGTGTTATAGTAATGTTGTTAGTAATTGTTGGATAAATTTTTGAATTTTTCAAAGTGTGTACATTTCATCAAATTTTGTGTGTTGACTTGAAAATTTATCATAATTTAAATCATAGCAAAATATGCTAAAAATGTTAAGTTTAATTTTTTATAATATCATAAGCTACAACTTTGTTTTATATTTCATGTATATTACAGCCCATTTACATGTGATAAAAGACTTTTGAAACTTTAAGATTTTTGAGAAATATCTTGAAGTTTTACAAAATTCAAATTTTATAACTTTTAAATTTTGAGTGTTTTTTGAGTGAGATCCATTCATGGTTGGGGTAACAAAAAATGGAAAAAAAATTCCATGATTTTAGGCTACTTTCCCAAGGGAGGACATTAGTAAAAAAAAGTAGGAAATACGTAAATAAAAAAATATACGGTGCAGTATATTGATTGTTGGGTAAAAATTACAAGTTAATTAGTTAAAAAATAAGGTATATTTTATCAAATAATCAATTTAATTATAATACAATGTATGCAATAATCTGAAATAATAGATCATAATTAATATAGGGTGGCTTTAACATGTATATATTGAAAAATTAGATAATAATAGGGTGATAAAAATTAAGTTGGACAATTATCTAATACCCATTTAAAAATGGTCATTTTAACGCATGTAGATTTCAAATTTTACACTAAGTGTCCCTCCCCCCCCCAATGCTACTTTTTACAAATAATATTTACATTTAAACATAGTTAGGATTACTTTGGGTTCATCCAACTCATCCTCAACAAAGGCATGACTTGCAACTTGTCCCATCCACACATGATACAATTCAAAATCAACAAAATTTCACTACTACAATTCATAGTTTCTTTTGCTGAAGAATTTAATAATAAAAGGACCCCATTTGGACATGTTTCAAAAAGACCATCATATCAATTTGGACTTATTCAACATGATTGGGTGGTCTTTTTGATCGGCAAAATGTTGGACTATTTAACTAATCATTTTGATTGGTGGATAATGGACCATTTGATTGGTCAAATTTTTACCTTAATTTTTTTTAATTGGATTGCTACCAAGAATAATATTTTTGTGTAGATAGGTGGCAAGTTATAAAAAACACAAAGTAGGTAGGTGATAGCTCAATTTTTCCTACTTAATTTAGTTTAACCTACTTGACTTCCTATCCTAACCCTTTAAACATGTATATAGGTTGCAAGTATTAAGAATTGAACCCTTCATCTCCCCAATGATAATCCAAATCCTTATGAATGGACTACATTTTTCAAAGTTGACAAAACTTGTAAAGTTTTTAATTTCACTTTCTATTTCACATCATTCGTTATGTAAGTAAGTAAAAACATTAAGTAATTAATCTAAATGGGTTGCACAATGTTTGGTAGGTAGAAGGGGTAAGTAAGTAAGTAGTTTGTAATTTATAGGAAATAGGTAGGTAAGCAGGGAGGTTATGGGCAAACCTATCCTTAGGTGATACAATTAGGAACATCACACCTTATACCCATCTAATTTTAAAAACTCATAAAAAACACTTAAATAAATATTTTCACAATTTGTTTTTAATGAATACATTTATTAAGTTTCATAGATTTTGAAATTTTAATAACATCAAGAATATTGTGTATTTTGATATTCCTAATCATTGCATTTAAGAATTTTTTTACAAACATAACATTAGTTCCTATCTTTGAACTTTTTAATCAAAAACACAAATTTGAAACATGATTTAAGAATTTTCTTGGTAATAAATTTCTCCAAGGTAGTTTTGAAGTCATTCTATTTGATTAAGTAATTAATTGGGTAAATATAATTTAGTTATGAATTTCAAAATTATTTATTCTAATTCCTAAAAAGGCCGTTTTTACTAGGAATACAATTTTTTAACATTTTTCATTTTTTTCGTTCCAAAACAAAATTTAAACCATATGTTAGTGCATGCAATGGATAAACACGAGGGGAAAAAATTATAGTTATGAAAACATTTTTAAAAAAGGGCCTAAGAAAATGATTTAACCACTTTTGGTTCTTTAACCATTCTTTGAAATAGTTCCTAATGGTACCAGCCAAGGATTGGTTCACCCTTGTAGGAAATAAAAAGTAGTCAGGTGCGAAAATTTAGGTAAGTATGAGTTATGAGGTAGGTAAATAATTAGGTAAGTAAATATGTATTATGGTATGTGGGAAGTAGGAGGTAAATAATTAGGTCAGTACGTAAAATGGTAGGTAGGTAGGTAGTAAGGAAGTTGGTATGTTGGTAGGCCTAGACCATTACCTAGCTTAGTTTGTAATTATAACTTAACTTAGTTTGTAGTTAAATGCCTTCATTACTACAAAATGTGGGTGCAATTCACTAATCCCCATTCAT
>Ga0209611_10007490_pt1 | contig 17463 bp, 15 predicted proteins | sample S1TSphgellanicum_3_FD_187693 | JGI IMG/M metagenome (GOLD analysis project Ga0209611, IMG submission 187693) | Host-associated microbial communities from peat moss isolated from Minnesota, USA - S1T2_Fc - Sphagnum magellanicum MG (SPAdes) (version 2) | ecosystem: Host-associated > Plants > Peat...
CCTTGCACTATATTTGGATAAATTGTTAATTAAGCATATTTTTCTTCTTTGCCTTTTTTACAATAATTTGAACGTATGGTTGGGCATTTTAATTTTTTTGGATTTAAATTTTGGGTTTTTTTTTTTGGGTTTTATTCTTATTATTATTATATTTTTTGTTAGAAAATCTTTTCGTTTTCATGTGGGGATTTTAAGTAAACATTTCTATTTGTTTCTTTGATTTTTTAAATTAAAAAAAAACGTTAAAATCTATTTTTAGCCTCTTTGCTTTGTTTTTTTTTTTTTTTTTTTTTTATTTTTTTTTTTTTTTTTTTTTTTTTTTAAATATTTTTTATTTTTTTTTTTTGCTTTTTTGTTTTTTTTTTTTTTTTTTGTGTGTTATATTTGTTTATGTAACATGACAAAGTTTTGGTGCATGATTTGATATTGGTGGCCCCTAGGATAATCCTAACACATCCAATGATCCTAGTGGTCCTAAGGTAATCCCAAAAATAATGAGCAACATACAAGATTGAAACTATGAAATTCTAATGGACTTTTAATTATTCAAGTGCATGCAAAAATAATGTAATCTAGTTGATCCACGATCCTAGTGGCCCTAGAGTAATCCTAAAAATAGCAAGAAAGATACAAAATGAAAATTGTAAAATCTAAAATGAGAATTAAATTATTGAAAATCCATGCAAAAAAGTGGCATAATTTGGTGAACATCTAATCAACTTGTATTATTAATGGAATTTCAAAATGAAAATGTCATTAATAACAAAAAAAAATTTGCAAATTGGAAAAATATTGCAAACATCTATGAATCATTTGTGAACAACCATCCAAGCAAATTGCAAACAAGAATTAATAAATAGGCCCAAAAAAAAAAATTCAAAATTAAAAAATCAAAGGTTGTTCAGATTTATATGCAAAACCTAAAGGAGGTTGAAATGATTTGGGATTTTTTTTTTAATCATTCAAAATGTAATTCGTGAACCAAGAATAAATTTTGTTGGTAATAATGTAAATGTGGTTTAGAATTTCTAAAAATGATTTAAATGTATGGAAATAGAAGACTCTTTGAATGAGCTTAGTATGACAAATGACAAGATATTTTGGGGGGGGTGGGGGGGAGAGCATTTTATTTGTTAAATAAGTGATTTTAAAGGAAATTATTTTTGGATGGCCTAGTCACTTGCCCTAAAAAAAAATAAAGGTCAAAAAACATAATAGATAATAAATACCAATTTTACCTCTCAACAAGGTATCGAGGACCTTGAATAAGGAACCCTTGATTTAAAACCCAAGTTGGATTGAGTAATTTTGCACTATGTTTTGATTTTAAATTCAAGTTGGATTGAGTAATATTGCATTAGCTTTTTTGATTTTAAACCCTAAACCCTAAACCAAGTTGAATTGAGTAGTATTGCGTTAGCTTGATTGAACTTATGAGAATTTCTTGATTAACACACGATTCCAAGTGTGAATCACAATTCGTGATTGCAAAAAACAAATAACTCTTAACTTTTTTTAACATGAAACCCTAACCCTAACACTAGACAATTGTGTGAATTGCATTTTCGATGATAGCTTAGCATGAATTGAACGTCATGAATTAAAACGTCATGATAGCTTAGCATGAATTAAATGTCATGTTTTGCATTTTGTTGACGATTAGTTTTTGGTGTTGGGATTCCTATCACTAGAGAGGTCCTAACACTAAGTGTGAAGGCACCTTTCCGAGACCATCATTTCACTTGAGCAAGCACAAGATATAGTTATTACATTTACAAGGAACCCAAAAAAATTTGAAAGCTTTTTTGACCATGGTATCATTTTAGGTTTCAAATTTTTTAAAAATTTGAAAGCTAGTTTAGGACCCATGGGGGGTGAAAAATGAAACCACTAGTTAAATTCAACCTTAGGAAAAAAAAAAAAAAAAAAAAAAAATTGTTTGAAGGAAATTTTAAGTTTTTAGTTTTAAAGTGTTCAAAGTTTTTTTTAATTGCATGTAATTTTTCCTCCACAAAGGGCAGGCAAGGTTATTTTTTATTTTAAGATGCCCGACTTCATTTTTATTTTTTTCCCATGATACCCTAAACCCTAAACCAAAAATAAATAAATAAATAAATAAATAAATAAATATAAATTCGAATTATTCGATTTTCCGCACAATAAAAGCCTAATTTAGCCCACAGCCTCATGCTTCTGGTCAGTACTGGAATTTTGCTGTCAAAAGTGCCCGTGAGAAGCTGCCCGGAAATCTGCCCGTGATAAGCTGCCCGGAAAACTGCTCCGCATTTTACGCTTTCCACCACCACAGGGCGCGTCTAGGGTAGCAAAATGGCCGGGCAGGTGCACGGGCAGGGGCACGGGTGCAGCAGGCGTTTGTGCAGGGTAAGAAAAAGGCATCTTGTGTGAAGATGCTCGCGTCCGCCAGGCCGCCACAATCTCTCTCTCTCTCTCTCTCTCTTTTTGTGGTTGCAGCACAAGATCCGGAGCTTGAGCAATAAGAATTAGCAGAGATGAAGAAGAAACTATGAATCTTAGGCAGGCTGGCTGTAGCAGGACTAGATCTGGATTTTGAGCAATAAAAAATTAGAAGAGAAGAAGAAGAAACTGTGAAACTTAATTACTTAGGCAGGTTGCAGCAGGAAATCTGGATTTTGAGCAATAAGAATTAGCGGAGAAGATCAAGAAGTTCTGAAAACGGAGACTGGAGCAGGAGACCTAGATTTCGAGCAATAAGGATTCGCAGAGAAGAAGACGGAACTCTCAAACTTAGGCATACTGCAGCAGGAGTTCTGGATTTTGAGCAATGAGAATTGGCAGAGAAGAAGGAGAAGAAGAAGAAAAAGAAGCGTGTCGTCAGAGAGCAGCAGCTGTGCCCCTCTGTGATCGTCGATCTTTGGCAAAAGAATCAGGAAGACTTTGTACCGGGAGAGATTGATAACAACGTTGAGGAATCTGTGGAAGGATCAATATTAGAGTCATCTTAGAGCAACGAAGGATAAGCAACGAATTCACCGGGAGGAAATTCAAAGCTCGAGCCACGACTTGCTGCAGCAAATACAAACAGAGCGCTCGAGGATTCAGGTACGTGTTCGAGGAAGTAGAAATAGAAGAAGGAGACGAATAACGTAGAACTGAGGAAGGAAGGATCATAGAAGAGCAAGAAGAAGAATCAAGCTTCTGGATCGAAGAAGAGATCATAGTAGAGCAGGAGGAAGAATCAAGCAGAGGAAGGGAGAAGAGACAGTGAGGGAGAGAACGACGGATTGCAAAAGACGAGGAACGTCGTCACCGAGGAGAAAGAGGAAGAAGAATCCAGTAGAGGAAGGATCTTGGGGGAGGAGACAAGATCCGGGGGAAGACACAGTGCTCAGGAAGTGAAGAACAAACAGGAGACGGCGAGGAAGTCTAACGTGAACGAGGTGGTGGAAGAAGATGGCGGCGGCGGCATGGTGGGAGGTGTTGCACATGATGAGCGATGATGTAGTGTTGGGAATCGTCTTGCCGATGGTAGTGTACTGGCTGTACGCTGGGATGTATCACATGATGATGATGATGATGATGATGCCGCCGGCTCTGGAGCCTTTCCGCTTGCACTCCGTGCAGGAGGAGGAGCAGCGCAACTTGGTTACTCTCCCACAGGTGGTCAAAGGCGTTCTGCTGCAGCAAGCGATACAGGCGTTGGTTGCCTTACTCCTTTTCGTTGGAAGCTCCTCCTCCTTAGACTTCCATTTTCCCTTTCTCTTACTCTTTTCAAGATTTCTTGTGTGCTTGTTTCTTCTTTTCTTTTCCAGGACTCCTAGTGTGAGGGTGGGCAGGATTTCAATATCTTGAACAAAGAAAAAATCTGGCAGATAAGAAGACAATTGTCTCAGGGATGGATTGTGGAAAGCTGGTTTTGAGTTTTGACCTGATGCCTAACTGACTGCTGTAGCTTTTGCTAATCAATGTGTTGAAGTCCAAGAGCAATAGAAACCTTCAGTGTGACACACTAGCTGAGGTTTAACAGCAGCAGCAGCAGCAACATGTGGCCTTCACAGTTCACATATTGCAAGAAAGAGAACAAAAGTACGCATGAGTTTTGGCAAAGTTCAGATAAGGGTTTTGGAAGCATGAGATTCCAGAAAAATTGTCTCACCAAGTTGAATCTAGGATCCTGCAGGATAAAGCTGGGTCATGTGTGGTGAAGTGATTTTGTAAGCTTTGCTTCAATTGGGCCTTTGTCAATGCAATGCCAGCATTTCCACAAGCAGTCAGGGACGTGGAATTTTGTGATCTACATTAGGTTTTTGCTTATAGCTGGAGATCTTTCTGTAGCATTGGGTCTTTTGATCTTTTGTGACAGTAGACTCTCCTGAGCTATGCATTCCAGTTTGGATAATTAGATATGGATCTTTAGTAGCAGATACAAATTCGTGTATGATTCTTTATTTCAAGTCATATCTTGAGAGCAGTTTAGAAAGTCAGATTGGGTTTTGGAATATCTTGCGGCTTGAACACTATAGCTCATGCCTCCTTGTCTTAGCATTGGGTTTTCAGCACTTTATGTTTGATTGCTTCAGATTGTTGGTATCAGGTTCCCTTGTCAAGCATGCTAAAGAAAGTTATGTTCCGAAGAATCAGGGTTAGGCTCTGAGGTTTGTGGGGCCAATGCTTCCTAAAGGAGGTGTTGGTGCTTGAGTGCAGCAAAGTTCAGAGTCAGTCTTTATCAGTGTCTTCTAATCCAATGTTCTTATTGATTAGCGCTAAGAGGGCTCATGGGTGTGGGAGAATAAGGAGAGAATTGAAAGAGAGGCCTGCATCAATGTTTCTAAATTTTCCTTTCTGTGCTCAGTTGTTAGATTATGTCCTTGCCTTTGACCATCTGAATCTTGAGTAAGGGTACTTGAATTACTGAATTGCTGCAAAATTGGTTTTGTTTGTTTGTGGGCATGAACAGTTCACAGGGATGGTAGGGGAACATAAGATGCAGCCATCATTGGCAGTGCAGGCAGCACAAGTGCTGGTAGCAATGGTGGTGATGGATACATGGCAGTATTTCATCCATCGCCTGATGCATGTCAACAAGTTCTTATACAAGCATATTCATTCACAGCACCACCGCCTTGTGGTACCATATGCTTTTGGTGCCCTCTATAATCACCCAGCAGAAGGTTTCTTGTTGGACACCATTGGGGGTGCACTGTCCTTCCTTGTGTCAGGAATGACCCCTCGCACGGCTACCTTCTTTTTCTCATTGGCTACAATGAAGACAGTGGATGACCACTGTGGGCTGTGGCTTCCAGGGAACCCATTCCAGCGCATTTTCTCCAACAATACAGCATACCATGATATTCACCATCAACTCCATGGCAACAAGTACAATTTCTCACAACCCTTCACTGCGACGTGGGATAAACTCCTTGGAACACACATGTCATATGTTGTTCAGAAGAGAGCCAATGGTGGATTAGAAGCCAGACCAGTAAAAGTTTGTGTTGAGCTGGAAGATGCCAAACCGATAAAAACTGAATAGATTCCCTTTCCTCATCTCCTCCAATACTGCTCAAGTCCAAAAGGGAAGTCTGCTCAATTGGACTTATTCCTAAAATCAGTTATTAAGCTCAATGACTTGTTTTGTGGTGAGTTGCTACTGAATTAGGAGAGTTTGATAGGTGAATTACATACTCCAGGCACTTAACAGTTGGGTTATGAGCTTTCAGAGATTCCCAAAGAAAAGCCACTAATACCTTTCTTGGAATCAGGTTACATTGTGAGACACTTTGAATCAAATATGATCATGGAATCTGTACAGAGGGGTGATAAATAGCATCTGTGTTGGTCCAGAAAACCCACTTCTGGGCTTGTGCCTCCTCACCAGGGCATATTACCTGCTCAAGTTTGGAGTGTGCTGTTTATGTACCTACCTATCCATGAGAGCTCTTCACTTAGGTGCTATCAAGTTTCTGACTTTTTGGAGGTTGTAATCTACAGAGCCTTTTTCAGCAAATCATTTTTCACAGGTTGAGAAGCTAGTGTAAGGGATAACAAATGTTGACTGGTTCTTCTGGGTTTTCGACCTGTACTTCTGGTCCTAGCCAATTCCCACTGTACTTCCGGGTGATCCTGAACCATCAACAAAACCCAAAAACACAGGTATCAAGTTTCTGACTCATTCGAGGTTGTAATCTACAGAAGAAGCCTTTTCTTTTAGCAAATCAATTTTACAGGTTGAGAAGCTAGTTTAAGGGATAACCAATGTTGGCTGGTTCTGGGTTGTGGGCCAGTTCTTGTCCCTAAGTTCCTGGTGTGGTTCTGGGGGATCCTGGCTCACATATATGCTACATTCTGGAAACATCAGTAGAATATCACAGGATGGGTGGGACCAGTGTTTGGTCCCAAAGGAATTTGGAATTTGGAATTTGGAACTTTGCTGCACTTCTTTATCATTATTATTATTATTGTTGTTGTTAGAGTGGGTTGTGATTCTGGGCAGCAAGGTAGAAGTACATTTTTGTTTTACAGAAAGCTCACATGTTGAGGCTGTAGTGCTCTGTCAAGTGTCAACTTGTGAGTAGATATAACTTCTAACAACACCTGTGATACCTACACAATCTCCAATCACAGTTTGTATTGTGTGAAGTGCTGGTGGAACCAGATTCTAAAACCAGATTTGGTTTTGGACTTTTCTGAAGACCTGGTGGTGGACTTGAGACTTCCTGGGACTTTTTTGAAGAAGAAAGCAGGACCAGAAACCGTCTTCTGGGTGCTGGTTCTTCTACACAGAAATGAAACCAGGTACATACTTGGTTCCAGCTCCACCAGTTAGTTCTTCAACAAAAGAAATTCCAGTTCAGTTTCTGAATATCAGATCCCAGTTCTGGTCCAATTCTTACTAACCCAGACCAGAACCAGCAGTTCATTACTAACCCCAGATTTAATTATTTTATTATTATTATTATTATTATTTCCAAAACCATATATCTCAGTTCCATGTGGTTTTGATTCCACATACATTTCCCTTTTTGTCAATGTTATGGTTCATGAATGTGATCAATTACATGATGTGAAAATGTGCTTAAACTAGATGTGTGAATTGATCTCTCAATAATGGCATGTCAAGATATTCTTAATTTGGATCATGTGTAAATCAAGGTTAAGGAAAGGGGACAAAAAATTTAAAATATTTAGTAAAAATATAGGACCCTATATACTGGTTGTTTGATAAAAATTTATAATTGAATTAGTTCTATAATAAAGTTATGTTCATTTTGAAAATTGAAATATAATTAATATAAGATATACGTCAATTCACAATATTAGAAGAAAAAATATATTATAAATATTATAAATATTTATTGTTCATAGGTTCAATCAATAAACTCATGGTCTCTTGTATTGTTTTTTATTTGTCTATTAAATCTTGCATCTTCTACTTATCATAAATGAAAGTCTTGTCAAATTGGTGATTATTTTTTTAGAAAGCAAGTTTGCTTAACCTTGTCCTAAAATGATAATTGTATTTCAATTAATATGCTATTCTCCTCTTTGGCCCATATACATGGGTGAGACGAAGGCAACATTTGCCAAAGCATATGGGATAAAAAAGAGGTGATAATGGGAACATGTTGGGGAACATCATGAGAACATGAGGAACAACAAGTTGGGAACATGACAGGAACCCATTGAGAACTTGATGAGAACACATTGAGAACAAATGAAAATGAAAAAAACTCTCCTTACATTCCTATGTCCTTCCTATACAAACTTCTCTCAAGTTTTGAGAATGCTTGCAAATATTGACTTTTCAATTATCATGTGTCTCTTTAGGACTCTAAATCATGGGTTTTTTTTAATATAAAATATCACCAAATTTTGACTTGGAAAATATGATTTCAACCTATGCAAAGGATTTTGCATGAAAAAAATGATCCAAATTTGCTAGATTTTGAAATTTTTTTTCAAATCATTAAATTTTTATGATAAGTTCTAGTAGGTAGCCAAGAATATAGAAGGATTCTGCTTGTTTTTCTACTTTCATATTAGTATATACTCAAATCTAGCTAAATCATTTTATAGATGATAACTACATCACAAAATTGGCCAAAAAAAAAAAAAACAAAACACAAAATAGATCAAAAAAAACAAAAGCAATGCTCTAGATGGTTCATGAAATACAAACCTTTGATTCCCAAGTGGGAAAAAGTAGCTTTTCCAAAGATGAAAAGAAACAATCACATGAAAAAGTTGCCAAATGTCATTTTGGGATGGGAAAGGAGAAAAGTAAGGGGAGGGGTGAAAGTTGAGGAAAAGGGTACATGGGAAAAATAAAATGGATGTTGGAAATGAAGAAACAATTGCAAAAAAAATGGCATTCAATAATATGGAGGAAGTAAAACCTCAAATAAACATCAACAATGAAATGCGTGAAACATTGTTCATGGATGCAAGCAACCAAAATAATGAAATTATCTATAGATGGATGAAATATGACCATATTGATTGCACCAATTTGTTGGATGAAAACTTCATACAAATCAACTTTTGCTCTTCGTAAGAGTAGTTGAAAAACCTTCTTTCAGCTACACACCCACCTTTGGAATTCATTTTCCAGTCATGATAAGACTTCAATGCTCGCAAGCTCGTCAAGAAATGTGTTTTGAACCATTAGGGTTTTCAATTATGAAAGACAATGGCACGGTGATCACTCACTTTTGATTGTTATTTGTTTGCATTGAATTGGACAAGCGAGGCAATTGAACTTGGTGGCTCAACCTATAGCAAGTGATTTGGCACTTGTTTGTTTCCACCAAATACGCACCAAATTTTAAGCACTGCGAAGGTTAATCTTGATGCACGCCTATCTTATTGGGGTTAATGATTGTCATCAATTACACTGGGTATGAAGAGGGAGAATCCACCCAACTCAAACTAGAGTGTCCTTCTTCATGAATTTTGGTCCCATGTTTTTAGATTTTTGTCCTTGCACCTGGGAAATTGGTACATGCCAAACCCCTATATTTCTTCTTAACTTAATCCTGCTTGAATTGGTCACATGCCCAAGGTTAAGCTCGCAAATTCTCTCCCACAAAAGGTTCAATGTCGTCATCAATGTCATGAGGAAGCCATTGTTAATTCTTTCTCATCACATGTGAATTAGTTGATCTCCACAAAACACCTCCTTGTTTTGTGTTCACATATTGTGTGCTTATTTTTGCTCACTTGCAATACTTATGATATTCAACATTTAAGTAGAGGGATAAAGATGTGTTTCTGGAGGTAACAAATGGGGAGAGGGCAATGGCAAAGTGGCCATGCATGGAAGGGTATGGGGTGGAAAGATCTTTGGATGACCATTGTAGTAGGAGTTGAGGATGATTTCCAATATCAAGGTGGTACAAGTTTCACAAAATTGAGCCCAGTAAACCCTAAACCTGGAGTTGTGACAATTTTAGTGCAAAACTTGCCACCCACATGAAAGTGTCATTTTGGACCAAAATTGGCTTTTACAGAGCATTGAGGTAAATATGCAAAAATGCCTTTCAATACACAACTGCAATCACTCCAAACCAACAAAGTCTCGTCACCAATTCATCACCATGGTCTCACCCTTGATTGGAATTATTGAAGAGAGGCCCAAAACCAATAATTTGGCTTCAGATTACAATAACACAATGTGAAAAGCTATCTTCCTGCAACCGCGGAATTCCTCCCATTGGCATAAAAGCATTCTAATTGCAGCAGAACAGCCATAATGAGCATATAAACAAAATTATTTTCAACATTGATGAAAAGCTTTGTGTCAACTTTGTGATTCCAAGAACTCAATTAGAGAAAGGTTAACTTCAGGCTAACTTTTCTATCAAGAGAAAGCTGTAAGTGTAGAAGGCCAGAGTTGACACAATTGGAAAAGAGAGATCTCCACTACAAAGAAGACAAATTGATACAAAAATTGATAACAAAAATAGACCATCCACACACTGTGACAAAAGTTAACAATGGGTGAACTTATCCTGGCCTTCGTGTAATGGCTCCAAAGCATGTAATGCCACATTGATGATTCATGCATGTAAAATCTTTGACAAAATATGACTGAACAAACCATACAAGTAGTCCAAAGTTAATGCGTGAAATTTGTACAGGTGATAGAGACAGGATGTAGTCTAACCTCCTGGTTCACTCTCCTCTCCACTCCAGGTACCCATATGAGCATCTCACCACCAGCAGATTCAAAATCTGAATCCTACCACAATGAGCCGGCAGAGATCCACTAGATCTTGGCAAACAGGTTCATGAACAGTGATTACCTTTCAAGGTCAATGTAACCTGAAAACATGATTATCTTTCAAAGAGAAGGGAAAAGAAGTCAGATGAGAAACTATTGGACCCATGTTATCCTTTCATGTCCTTGCAATGTTTATCCAATCCCTAAACCCTAAACCCTAACTAGTTGCTACATTAAACCTGCAACATAATGATGATACAGGAAGAACAGGCAGAATCAGCATTAATGGGCTGTAATTGAGAGCACATCTAGGGTTCAGGGGGGAGGGAGCAAGAATCCAGAGCACACAGATCAGAGACAAGCTCTTGCTCTTGTTGCAATGATCTTGCAAGATCAGCATTGAGTATGTTGGTGGCTGTTGTTGCTATGGAAGTTTGCTCCATTGCAATGCATCTGTGATTCCCTTGACATAAGAGCCACAGTAATGGTCAGAGAGAATAGTGGATGATAGCACAATTCGGCCAAACCTTGAGTTTGGGTCCTTTCCTTTGACAACTGTATGCCGTACAGAATCCTTCGGATCGCTTGGTTCAGGAAGGGAGCCCATGATATCTGGCCTTTTCTCCCCTGGTTGTAGAGGTCGGCATATGATGTGGTAGAGTATTCCAGGGACAAACAGTCGACTTTGTTTGAATTGTTCTCTGCTATCTGATGAGGTTTCTGCCAAGCCTTTAGTTGCATTGAGATCAGCTGCCAACGCTGCCACTGCTGCGCCTTCATTCCCTTTCTTGCTATTCCGTTCATGAATTTCTGCCAGTGACTTGTTCACATCCTGTGCTACTGCTCCACCCAAGAATCCCACAACAAGCCAATAAAGCTCTTGTAGATTAGAGGTACATCAAAGTAGCATCACTTCATTGATCCCCAAATAAAGAGGCAGTCTTGGTAGCTTGGCATTCTATATTGTGCAACCTCCAAATGAGCATTGTCTGCTCTTTGGCTTTAGGGTTTTCCAAATGAGAAGGGGTTGATGGAAAATACACCTTTATTTGAAGCGGCAGTGAAGAACTGGCTGGCAGCATCAGCTCCAAGTGAAAGCCAGCTGCTGGTGGCACCTTTTGGAGAAGATGCAGCTGTGCCCAACTTTACACCAGTGATCCTGGAGACAAGAGCAGATCCAGCATCTAAGAAGGCACTGTAGCCCTGCTCCTTAACTTTGTTGTACACCTGTATAGTTCCCGGGGGAAGCTCCACTTGCTCGAGTTGATCGTATGTGGCCTTCACAATATCAGCAACCTTCCTTTGTGTTGTCCCATCCTTGAATGCTTGGTTCCTGTCAGATATCTTAAACTCAATTGGCCATTTGTATTGACAGCCTGAAAATGTGTTGACAGCACAAACTGTTACATGCACTGCTGCAGAACCAGAAGTGCCTTTTGAGTCACCACTCTTCCAACAACACAAAAACGCACATTGCATTCCACAAATCCAGTCCTAATTTTCACCCAAACCTGTGAACTTTCCAATTATAATCCCTGTTTTTTCTGATTTCCAGATGTATGTCTTATGTCATAACAATGAAGGAAACCATCATGGAAAAGTACAAGGACAATCTCCATCTTTGCCACTACTGCTGCCATGAGAACTTCAACAAACAGAAAATTCTACAAATCCAGATCTTATTTTCCCAATGCAGATTTCTTGTCCCTACTTGCACAGCTTAGTTTTGCATAACATACTTGAGGGATGGAGGACAAGGTTCAAGAGAGGAGAAATAAAGTTCACCATTCTGTTTGCACTATCTCTGCGCGCAAGTCCTCCAATGCAGCAGGGCTGATCCGTGACACCACATCATCCTGCAGAGACCCAACTCCACATTTCAAACCTGCCACTTTAGCTGACTTGCAAAGCTTTGGGAGTTTAGGGTTATCAGGAATGGCAGAGCTACTACCAAATCCAACAGTGCCTTTTGACTTTCTCTATCTAAAAATCAAATACGTGTGCTTGGTGCAGCAGACCTGTAACAATAATGACATCAAGAAGAAAGCTGGGAGGACAAAGCTTGTGAAGGATTAAGAAGAGTATGAAGGAAGAAGTACCTGAAACACCACATTGTTGGCAAAGCTGGCTGCCAATGCAAGATTACGATCCACACATGGGGGACACCCAAATCCCCAAAAACTGATCCTTCCTGGTGCAATACCTATTGTCGTTGAGACTGCTCCAGTTTGAGTCTGAGCTGACTCTCGTAGGAGCATAGCCAACAAGAAGCCTGTTCCGGCTCCCAATGAGTGCCCCGTTATCACCAACCGGTAGCCCTAATGCATATCACCCCAAATTGTGTGTTTTCTTCTGAGGTTGAGTTCAGAGATGAAAGCCTTTTGCACAAAAATCACAACTCCTTAATACTGAGATCAACAAAAATGGTCCCTCCCTGACACAGCTCAAAAAATCAGGATTCATCATAAAACTTGAACCCTTGAAGAGAAAGTTTGTGGGCAGGGCAGACACGCACAGGATAGGATTCAAAGCACTTGCGCAATGATTCGCCTTCATTTTGCAAGAGCCATTTTGCTGCTGCCAGCATTCCTGAATGGGCATACCTGTAACTCAAAAAACTAAATGATTATTACCCAACTTTTTTGAAGCTAATCTGTTTTGAAGGTGAGTCTTTTTTCAGATGTACTTTCGTTGCAGTAGCAGAAGCAAAATAAGCTTGTCTTTCTTACCCTCCTTCAAAAAGCTCACTATGAGCATTCAGATCTGTTATAGCATCTGTAGCAGCATCTGTCCCTCGAATGCCCATCACAACATAGTGATCTTGATGATACAATGCTATGTAGAATGCAGGCTTCAGTGCAGCTGACAAGGTCTCCATTCTCACCAAATCATCATCATGGATCTGGTCAGTCCCAGAATACGAAATTCAGAAAAACCCACAATACCAAATTCAGCACAATCCACAGGAATGTGCATGATTCCTGGTTTCTCTTGTAATCTTGCCAACCATGTGCCTACTGAAGCAATTCACTTCTTCCATCTAAGGACCCCATGGATAAAACCCTGGAAGACCAAGAGCCCCAACTCAAGCCCTAACACAAGTTGTCTTCTTTTGTAAATGCCAAAATCCAAATGTGTACCTTCATTGCTTTGGCAAGTGAGGACTTGTCTCCTTCGTATGCAGCTTCTGCCCAATGAAGCCACTGCAACATGCTCTCCAATTCACCTCTGCAGTAGTCAAATAGAGAAAAAGAAAACACAGTTCAAAATGCAGAAATAAAAAGGCCAATGAGCTCAGTTATTCAGAAAAGATTGCAGAGAGAAGAAGGGATACAAATTGAGGAAAAGGAAAAAGTGAACCATTTTTTGCAAATTTTTGCAAGTTGAAAACAAGGGAGGAAAATTGGAACATTTGTGGATTGATTTTTTACACAGAATACCTTCCAAGAAATTTGATTATCCATGAAGTGAAAGGGATGGCAAAAGAAAATGATCAGGAAGGAACCTTACCGGGATGTGACAGGATCACCTGCAATGGTGTCATGGACACCCTCTAGGGCATGACGAGCTGAGAGCTTGTAGAGGCCAAGAGTGTAATCAGCCATGTTCCATGTACTCATGCCTGATGAACAATGCAGCATACTTGCTGCCATTGCTGTCAACGTTTTGTCCATCTCTGAGCACTCAAAATGACACTCGTCCTAAAATTGCAGATCTGTCCTTAGCAGCAGAGAAGGATTCAGAACCTTCAAGAAATAAATATAGGGTTTGCAAACACATCCAAAGTAAAAAGATTGGTGTTTGTTGCTGATTGATTCTGATTCCCACAAGATGGGTGCACAAGATTGGCGTTTTTCAAATTGAAGGATTATTCTATCTCCTGCACCACAAAACAAAAGTAGAAGAAAAAGTGTCAACAAAAAACATCAGAAAAACTAAATCGAAAGAAAAGAAAAAAAAATCCAATAAGAAAAAAGGGGGAAGACCTCAGCTTTTCTAGGGTTTCCACATAGGTACTGATCTGCAGCTTGATTCTATAAGAGAAAAAACACGACTGTAACAATGACCCAACAAACAAATTCCTGGACACAAACAAAAGAATGCGTCGCCCCTGTCGAATCTAAAGCAAGGCTCAAAATCCAAGCAAACCCTAACCCTAATTCCAAGAATATACAAAAACCAAAGAGATTGAGCGAGACAGACAGACTGACAGAGAACAGAGATCAGAGAGAACAGACATCAGATTGTTACAAAAGAAAATCACCTAAAGGGGGGCCTTTGTGTCTTGACTACTTTTATTGTTGTGTGGAGCTATAAGTAATCAACTAAAGAGGATCCAGGAAAATCCTAAGCTTGCATCGTCTTCATCATCAAACAAAGAAGCACCTCTCTTGCTTGGCACTAAACTCAAGCTAGCTACAACTACTACTCATAGCCTGAAAACAAACAAGACTCATCGCACAAAAAACACTTTGCAACAAAGCCATGAGGTGAAGATGATGATGCGATTACTTACCTTATTGACTTATGCCAAGAAGCTGAGGTTGCGGCATTCACAAGCAGCCTTGGTCTGTGATTAGCTAAGCAAACAAGGTGACTAATTAGCGATAAGTATAGTGATTAAAGTTATGGGCCCGGGCGTTTTATAGTCTCCTCATCAACTTCCATCTATGAGCTACGAGGTTCGAACCCATTCATGGGACAAGGCAGTCGCTGCTCCTGTTGCTTGGATCTCATCAGACGCATCCACGATCTCTTCACCTTCAGCTTCTTCTTCCACAATTTCTCCACAAAAATTTGCTTAGCAATCGTGCCACATGATCTTCGTGCCGACTTCAGAACCAGCTTCCAGCAAGAGGCCGGTGCATAGGAGGGCACGTTGCTCGGTCCGGTTGGTCCAGTTGGCCCAGTTGATCCAGTTCCAGTAGGACAGTCTCGTTGCACGGACCGGTTGGTCCAGATCCACGACGAAAGAGTCTGGCCGCAGGGTCCGGTTGGTACAATTCCAGTGGCAAAGAGACTGGTTTCAGGGTCTGGTTTCAGGGTCCAGTTCCAGTATAATAGCCCGGTTCCAGTAGGAGATGTTATGTGAAGAGTCCGGTGCAAGAGAGGCAAGGGTTGGTCCGGTTCCAGTAGGATATGGTCCAGTTCCGGTCAGAGTTTCATCCATGTAAAGTAGGGTTCAAATGCTACATCCATCCATTACACCCAAGGTCTAGCTGAAATTCGACCAGCAAATTTCAGGCATTCCTCACTTGCACCAATTTTCTTGTATTTTGGGAACAAACTTGGGACAAACTTGCACTTTGTACTACTACCCATGATGATCAAACTGACATAAAGTCAGAAACTGAAATTTAAAAATAATTTAGGCAACAATTCCAAGCATATTTCTTCATCGTCTTGTGTGCATCATCAATTAAGGTTTTCTGTTTTTCTCATATCCTTGAGCAAGAAGGGAAGCAATGGCAAGGTTTGGAGTGCAGATCTCTATTACAAAGTTTGGAAGAATATCATTGTTGATGGAATGATGATGAATGGCACAATCTCTTTACTTATACCCAAGTTTTCAGGAGCAAGCACCGCATCTAAAACCCAGTTCAGTACTGCACAAAAAGCTAGTGCTGACAAGGTCAAATGTCGGTGTGAAATACTAGACTAGTATTGGTATTAGCTGGTATCAAAAAATCAGTGATGAGTGTTACACTGATAGCCAAAGTATTTATACCAGCCAAAGTATTTGTACAAGACTGGTATTCAATCTAAAAATTTCTCTCAACCTCCAAGACTCGCTTGGCTGGTAGGGAGGAGATCCTTGAAGAGTTTAGATATATGAAACTGACTGGTTTCTCTGAAAGAAATACATACAATAATACCTGCACAACCCTGGAAATGCACAATTGGATATGAAACTCTGGAAAACAATTTGTGTGTTGTTGAAATCTTCATACTCACAGAACAGTTGCTTGGGTTTTTTTCCTACTTCTTCTTGCACCTTATTTTACAAACTGAATATGAACATAATGCTCGCCCACAGCTACTTTGCTCTGCTTCTACAATCACTTCTGAGAGCATCCTGCACATTCAAAATGCCAAGCTAAACCGTCATATGTTGGCCTTTTTATCTCCAACAGTCTGGACTCTGTATGTATGTGGTGAAGGGGATTCAAGACTTGTTGCTCCTCTCAGGGAGAACACAATAATCAAAAGAATTGCACAGAAGAAACTCCACAAAAACATAAGGCAATCAAAGAAACAATGTGGTCAGATCAGGTTTTAAAAAAACCAAACATGACAAAACTGAGTGAAGTAATAACATCATAACCTTGTGTCACTGACACAGAGCATCATCAACCCTCCTCATGAATGACAGCAGCTTTTTCTCTCCCTTGGGGAAAACAAAGGTGCATCATGCAATCAAGAGAATTGGGCAACAATTTCAACAAGCCTGATGCAGCCAAACATGACAGATTTCATGCAAACAGAAATATCCCATTGGAAAATGAGAGCTGGTCTCACTTTCAAATGGGGAAATCAGAGTTTGCTGTATGACTAGCTCACAAAAGGGTTTTCTGTAGAAAGTGGGTTACTGGGGAGCAATATTGACCATGGAAGTTGCAAAAAGACGGACCAAAGAACACAATCAGAACTTCAAAGATTGTGATCTAAGATTGCTCCAGAGAGTCTGCATATTGAGTATGGTATTAGGGCAACTACAGCATACAATGGAATGAAACTCAAATCATGTCAATGATTGACAATTGTGAAACTGCATCACAAATCACTCAATTGCGTCTACTATCCCTGGGAGGAAAGCTGCTTCCCTGGGAAAAAAGGAGCAAGAAGAGAGAGAGAGAGAGCTACACAAAAGCCATCAATTTATGAACTCAGGGGAAACAAAAAAAGGTTTGCAAAAACCATACGTGTGGGAAGAACAGGCTTGAGGATGGGTCGGATCCGAAGAAGCTGCACAATATGGAGCACCTCTTCATTACCTGTGGCCAGGAACATGTGCAGCACAGGCTCTGTCAACTTGCCTGCAGCCAATGTTCTCTGCGTGCGACAACCCAAGATTTCCCATCAGGGCTTTATCCACATCGGGATCTCTTTTTTCTACAAGGGTATCTTTTTTTCCAGAACCAAAGATTTTGTGCAACAACCCAAGATTCCCTATCAAGGCTTTTTCCACATAGGTATCCTTTTCTTTTTTTCCCCCAGAAACAAAGAATTTTTTCCCGGCAAGAATAGGTACTTCCAGCATT
>Ga0209611_10007491_pt1 | contig 17462 bp, 17 predicted proteins | sample S1TSphgellanicum_3_FD_187693 | JGI IMG/M metagenome (GOLD analysis project Ga0209611, IMG submission 187693) | Host-associated microbial communities from peat moss isolated from Minnesota, USA - S1T2_Fc - Sphagnum magellanicum MG (SPAdes) (version 2) | ecosystem: Host-associated > Plants > Peat...
AAATTTCTAATCCTATTTGTGTTCATCAGTATTTTTGCCTAGCCTAATGCCCCCTTCCAAGAACTAGGGTACTTATTTATTTTCTGTTCTATATTAATTAGTTGGGGGTGCCTAACAAGTCCAACTTTTTTTTTTTGGCAATGAGCCAATTTGATTGGCCCATCCCAAAAAAAAGTTGAAACTATGGAGGTTCGCCAAAATAAAAGATTCTATGGAAAGATGGAGTGCCTCTCCCATTGGCCCAAGTATATAGGTGAGAAGGGGAGGACTTTGGGCAAAACATATGGGATTAAAGTGAGGTGCTATTGGGAACACCCTTGGGGAACACATTGGGAACCTGATGGGAACCCATTGGGAACTTGAAGGGAGCATGTTGGGAACAAAGGAAAAATGAAAAAAAAATCCTCCCCCCCCCAATCCAAAACTTAAAAGGAAAAAAATCAAAGCACTTCGAGTGCATGCTGAGCCTTCCCATTGCCTGCATGAAATTTCTATTTCCAAAACTGTTCATCACCATTTTTGGCCTGGGCTAATACCCCCATTATAAACTGGGGGTACTTATGTAATATCTACCCAATTCCGTATATTTCATAAATTGAAGTTATGCACAAAGGCATCAGAACCAAAGGATCAAAATGTTAGGTTTCTCCAAAACTAAGAACAAAAGTCAAAATGTAAGATGGGATTGTGCCAAAGGAAAATCGTGGAAGAAAAAATTCAACCCTACCTAAGGGAGCTTGAAATTTCTTAAGTTGGGGGATACTTAGGGATTATTTAGGGCCTACCTAAGAAATTCAAGGAAACACCTAAAGATCTAAATAGACTATGAGATACCTAAAAACTACTTAAAGGGTTACATAATTACCTCAGGATTATCAAAAGCTTACAGAGGAGATTACATAAGACTTATCTAGACACCATTTAGGGAGACACCTAAGGGCTTACCTAGGTTATGGGATATCTAAAGGGTTACTTAGGAAATTACTTAGGATTTATATGGAGGCTACCTAGGGGCCTACCTTAGTTAAGGGATACCTAAAAATTACTTAGGGGGTACATAAAATCTATTTTTCAAACTAATTTTTTTAATTAGGCAATATTTAGGGATTATTTAAGGGCCCATTAAAAGTTGACTCATAATGCAAAAAGAGGTTACATAAGGCCTACATTAGCACCTATGTAATCCCCTATGTAGCCTTTTGATAGTCTTTATCTTAAATAGCCCATAACCAAAGTAGACCTTTAGATGATTTTAAAGTAGTCCTTAAATAGCCCTTTAGGTTACTTAGGTATCCCCTCATCAAGGAAGTATTTAATAGTCTCCTAAGTATGCCCCTTGATAGCCTTTAAATAATCGCTAGGCAGCCTTTAAGTAGACCCCTATGTAGTCACCCATGTAAGCTTTTCACAATCTTTATCTTACATAACCAATAAAGTGGATAAATAGGTAGTAAATATGTAGCCCATATGTAGGTAGGTAGTAAAATACCCCATGGGTAGGTAGGTATAGGTAAGTACCCCATGGGTAAGTAGGTATAGGTAGGTACCCCATGGGTAAGTAGGTACATAACCCATGCGTAAGTAGGTGAGTAACCCATAAATAAAGAAGAAGGTAGGTAGTCCTTAACTTAGTGAACCACGTACCTAGGTAGTTTCCTAATCTATGTGACCATAACCTAAAACACATATCAATATGCAAGTACTTGGCCCAAGCGAAATGCTTTAATAGAAATTTTGGTTGCCCCACCTTTTAGCATGCCTCATCACACAATCCTTCATTTGCATCACCACATTTGATGCCTAACCTGTTTAAATTGATGCAAGTATGTTGTGACAAACCCAATACTCTTGTCCAATATGTATGTTTTTGCCATTGATTCCTTGCCCTATTGAGCACAAGCCCTTGGAAGATATTTCATTTGACAGGAAAATGTACCTACAATAGATGAACCCAAATATGTCCAACTCATCTACCACATGGAACATTGAAAAAATTGTCACTTCAAAAATAAATGCTAGTAACTCCTATTCAACTAGGCTAAAGCATAATTCACACATAGTGTTAAGCTATCAATGGTAAAAAAGGCTATCACAAAATAACTATTAGGATTTTATTTTTTAAGGGATTTGGTGGTAGTATTGTAGGACCTTTTCAGGTTCAGCACCTCAGTGCCAAATAATTATTTTAATTTTTAATTTGAGATTTAAAATTTGAATTCTGAAAATTTCGACGTTCTGTATTAAATTTATTATAACCAAGTGCTTATAGAAAAGAAGTTTATTGCTTTTGTGGTTAGATGGTTAGTTGGTTACTGGTGTGAGCCATTCAGAGAGGAGATTCAGGGATATCAAACAAGGTTGGCTGCATGAATTTTTTTAAATTTTCATTGTAACTAACTATTAATATTCAAAAAATCGATAAATTAAAAAATAATTTAATTTATGCCGAATCTGAAAAGGTACTCCAGTAATCATAAAAGTTAACCACACAAGAAAATTCACACATGAGTGTGTCATTATGTGCCAAGGCCTCTATGGGTGCTTTAACAAAACTGGCAATTCACACCAAAGCCATGACTTTCTTTGCTTTCTCTCTTTCTTCGAGGGGGGAAGAATGGTGGGACCAAAGCCCATAATCATCTCCATATTATGTAACATTGAGTTATTCAGTCCTTTTTGGTGGTTTACATAACATTCACTGAAAAGTTTAAAATCTAAGTTTAAGACTTGTTTAATGTTAGTTAGCACACACTTTAACACCAAGTTAGCACCACATGCAAACTAAGATGCCACATGACTAGCACCACTACCTAACATTACATATGTGAATGCACCCCAAAATCAAGAAAGTTTAACATTGATTTACCAAACTTGGCACTAGGTGTGAATCGTGATTAAAGGTAACTTTGTTACATCTTGTTTCAATGAAGTTGGCCTTGTTTCAAAGGTGGTGGAAAATCAAAGATAGGCATCCACATCAAATAAACTAAACATGTCCATCCATTAGTCCCCTCAGGGCTAGTGGTGATAATTGTTCTTCATAGAGATCGACTCATTCTCCATAATGTGTTGACCTATTGCACTACAATCCATTGTTTGCACCAATCTTTTTCATTGCTCTTTTTTGGTGTAAGAGAGCAAAAAGAAATTCAGTGTCAAATTGCAGACTTGTGGTGGATTGGCCCAGAGTACATACTTATAAGCAGATATGCAATTCAGAGACCTTAAGATCTTTAACAATCTCCTTACAATAAAAATGCACCACCAGCAATACTGCCATAAGAAAGGGCACAGCTGTGAGAAAAGGATTCTCCACTACTAAATCAACAAATACAAAAGCAAATATAAACTCTGACAAGAAATTGCAGCACTCTGCAATATAACAATGCAAGGTGCAATGGAAAGAGACAGAGAGCTGAAAACAGTGAGACTTAGCAGCCATACCCAACTGCAATTTCTGACACTGAAGAACCACCACATCTGCCGATTTCTCATTTCCAGTCCTGAGGGCCATGACCCTGCATTGTATTGGAGTTAGGGTCTCTGAAAATTGCAACCCTATGGTTCTAGAAGAATTATACATGAAAAGAGAAACTCTCGTATCTGTGTCTCAGGGTCAGAACATTAAGGGGGAAAACAAAAAATAGATCCCTTGAATAGAATTGATGCACCCATGGTCCCAGGAGTGAAGAATGGATGAGTTCTGAATGGCATGAACAACCAGCAAAGAGGTTCTGGCAAAGTTTCCCTTGGCACTCGCAGGACGATGATGGATCTTGACATGAAATTCAAAACTGAAGTCAGGAATCATCGTGAGATATGTGACAGTGCCCTGATCGAATTTTAAAAGGTGGAAACGGATCTACAGAAAGCCCTTCAAAAACTAGCAGTTGATCCAGTAGTCCATATTTCTCTTCTTGCAACTTCTTTACTTCAGCCATTAAGGCCTCATTCTTCTCCTGCAGCTTCTTGACTTCGGCATCTGCAGATTCAAGTTCCTCTGCAACAAGGACACTCTCTTCTTGCAATGCCTTATACTTTTGGCGCAGAGCTTGATAGTTTTGCATGATCATCTCATTGTCAAGTGCTGCTAAATCCTGGTTTGCTGCAACTAGTCCTTTCTTCACTGCCTTCTTTGTCACCCCTTGTATTCTGTGTTGATGATCAGTCTGGTGCACAGCTCCTCCTCCTCCTTTGCTTATCCTGGCCTTCTGGAAAAGCATATAAGATTGGCTGCTTCAGAACCATGATAGTCAACACCAACAACACCGGTACAATACAAACGCTTATATGCTCCGCTCTCTCTCAAACCCTAGAATCTGAAACCCCATGCCTGGCATCCTGCAAACAAAAGAACGAACTTCTGTATTTGCAAAATAAAAACAATCTCCTGAGAATTATTATCCTCATGCACCACGATCATGATCACTTCCACCCTCCAGGAAGACATCAGATGACGTATGACCCACGAAATGCTTGACTCTCTCAAACCCTAGAAACTGAAATCCCATGCCTGGCATCCTACAAACAAAAGAACGAACTTTTGTATTTGCAAAACAAAAGTAATCGCCTGAGAATTATTATCCTCGTGCACCACGATCATCATCATTTCCGCCCTCCACAAAAGAGACATCAAATGGCGTGTGACCCAATGAAATGCTTTTTTGACCTAATTTGTTTTCTGGGGCACTGCAATGGAAGAGAAGACATCACCTTAGAAGGAGAGGCATTCTGCAAATATTCATTACGGCTCGGCGATTCTCGTTTCTTTGCTGCTGGCTTCCTCTGAGACTTAGGTTTCAGGAATCCCATTCCTTTACCACCGCCATAGCCACCATCACCATCCATGCTTCTGTTTCTCTGTGACTCCTTCTTCCGCTCCAACAAAACAACACCATACAGAAATTTTGTTGAACCCTAACTAAACTCCCCACCTGTTGTCACACACAAACATTCGTCCAAACAAAAAAAAGACAAAGTGCACAACAAACTGTGCTAAAACTCTGTCGGTAAGTAAGTAGCAGTTAGTTCATTCAAGATAACTGAAAAAACAAATTCAGAGCACCAAATCCAGCAAACCCGCTGGCCTGGAAAAACAAGAAATCACAAACACGCTGGCCCTGCCAAGAGCTAAGATGTTGTACATCTACGTACTGTGTCCACACTCCGAACACCAAAAAAATCCGTTCCAATCTAAACGGTCTAAACACTTTCACCCAAAAAACCAGTTCACCTCAACTGAAAAGGTCGTTGAGGGGAGCCCATTTGATTCTCTTTTGCAAACGGTGGTCCAAAAAGGTCCTATTAGAGAGTGCCCAATGTGCCCAAAAAATTGGGTGATGGGCCAATCAATGTGGATCTTTCACAAAAAAAAAAATAAAATGTAAGCACACCCATGGACTAATGAAGATATTCATAAGTCCAAGAGCACATGTCTCCTGAATCTTTGCTTCCCTCCTAGTGACCACTAAGGTTGATTTGGCACCATATTGCCAAATATAATGTACTAAAAATGATGTCGTGTTGCCACTAGGATCAAAAAGAGACCTAATTTTTTCTTAGGGTTCACCTTTTGATTACCCATATCATGAATAGCACAAGAATTATGGTGCACATGAGCTTGGACCCACAAAAGCTGGGATGCCTAGGAGTAGTGAGTTACAAGGGTTACAAGTGCATTCCATCATGACCTAGGAGACTCTATAGCTATTTGTGAGTATTTAATTCTTACCATATTTGTGATGAGAATCTTTGCATGTCAGTATTTTTAATATTAGGTTGACATTTGCTAAGGAAGCAAAAAAAGTAAGAGGGCTAGGCACCAATCATACTTGTATAGTCCCAACAAACACTCAAAATGGGTTTTCAAGTGTGAAGTTGTATGTGTATAGTTGATAGCTTTATGTGTAAGATATTATTTCAGTTACGTTCTTGAGTTTTAAATTGAATTTATTTCAATACATTTGTTATGTACAAATGTTGTCTTTATCTCAATTTAGTGTTCTAAGGATGAGGACAGATATCTTGTTATTGGTATGATACTTAGAATGTCCACCTTTGAGAATATTGAAACAAGTTTTGTTCAACATATTGTCAATTGTTGAATTTGTTGATGCAAATAGCAAATGATACATATACATATGTACCAATTGCTATGCATTTGAATAAAATTCTTAATGTTTTGCAAACACATCCTTACGCTATTTTTTACATGCCCCAAAATCCAAAAATTCAAACAAGCATGTCCTACAAACTTGGATTTTTGGGGGGGGCACGTGATCGAAAACCAAAGTAGATGCTTGTGTAGAAACAACACCGAAGTCTTCAAATGTCAATTTACCAATCTCAATAGAGACCAAAGTTAGAGTAAAAGAATTTTATTTTATTTTATTTGGCTTTTACTTAAATTTTAACAAGGGGAATCAGGATTGGTTTTTTTTTCTTTTTTTCCTCACCAAATAAATACCTTATCCTTGAGAGATTATTTCAAGAGGAAATACAATAATAGTCTCTAACATGATAAGTATTGTATCAAAATATTCATTCATGTTGCACCATGTGTCCCTCTAGTACCTACCACATGAGCAAGTTCACCCATTTTGGCATTTTCCATTTTGTTAGACAACACATCAAATTTGGAACTTAGAGAGACTCTCCAAGTGCTAGATTGTTTTTTAAAAGAAAAAGACAAAATGTTGTGGCATCGAGTCTAGGCTAATCCAACAAGTAAAGACAAAGTTGGGGCATCAAGTCTATTCCAACCATTATAGACAAATGGAAGTTAGAGGAATCTAATGTAAGGAGGTGCCACAACTCTTGCGTGTCTTATTTGTTTTAGGAACTTGCCATCAACAACTATTTGGGCTTCCAAATTTTGTACATGGTCTTTATTTTTTTTCTTAATTTTCAATTTATTTCTTTCTTTCATATAAATCATTTTTATTTTTATTTTTGTGACATCAAAAACTTGGCAATTTTTTCCTTAAAGAAACAAAAAAGTGCTCAATTTAACACTAGGAAAACACATTATCCAAAAAAAATCCCTTTTTTTTTTTGGTTAAAATAGCAATGAAATTTGTCTAAAAAGAATCATTGATTAGTTCTTTTTGAATGTCACACAAAAAAAAACTAATTCTTTTTATTTGGGAAGTTATAAACTTTGTTTATATGAGGTACAGCATAAATGCAAAGACACTTCCAAATTACCATTACAAAGGTTTGTTTAAATGCATTTTCTTATTCATAGTTGTATTTTCAGGTCAACTTAGAGGAACACAAAAATGGTATTCATATCCTTGAAAAGAATGGATGAAGCAAAAATCAAAAGGGCTTGTTTTGTACTTTAATATTAATGATTGCGAATCCGCTTGTGCCTTGTGTAGTTCTCAATATCAAAGATTATCAAATTCTGAAGCAATAGATGTAAAACCAAACAAACAAGAGCATTTCCATGTTTACTAGTTTTAAGATATTACAATGATGTCTTTAACCCAAGTTTTGTTTTGAGAAGCCATGCTCATAAAGGGGGGAAAAGTATGAATGGGTTTCAAACAAAATTGGTTACCAATAAAATTTTAAAAGAAAGCATCGTATTTCATCCAAAGTACAAAGTGTATAGGCCATTATATTGCTGGAGTTGAAGATGCTCTCATACCTTGAACATATGAATAAACCAACCTTCATGGAGGTATGGTTATGGTCCTTTCAAAGCTTGCAGATCACCATCCTGATGGATCCCAATTTCAGGTTGATATTTTGCTCGATGCAATGAATGGTGTCTTCATTGCCTGAGTGAACCAAGAGCCATCAGAACACCACCGTGAGGGACAGATGTTAAGTGGACAGGAAACAGTTTTCCAGCGGTTCTAGCTAACCTAGTTTTTCCATAGCTGTATTTTACAAACTACCTTCTAACAACACACTAGTCCTTACCTATGTCCTAAGGTCCTAACCATGTATGTACATGCATCTAATCACCAAGTACCTACTTACTATCCTACCTACCTACCTCCAGGACCTATCCTACAATTACCATCACTCTCCTACCAATAACACCACTCTCCACTGACTTCTACTTCTCCTGACAGTTTGACATATGATACCATGCGCAATTACCTGAAGTGTAACTCTATAAACATCATTCTATGGAGTTGGGAGTCATATTTATGAAAGTAATCTGAAAGCCTGGCCATGGTTCTAGCACACTCTAATGGAAGAACATAATAGAAAAAGTTTTCAAGATTTCCTAACTCAAGCTATAACCAATATGTGAGCTTTCTCTCAACCAGAAGATACCAGAGAGATTTGCCAAAGCAAACCTGGACACTGTTTCAACTCACTGCTGCAGTTGCATACAAATCTGCTCCTGTACATTTCTGAACCTCCAAACACTTCAGCTTGTACCTATTGTGCGACTTCCCAAACCATATTAGCTCCCCAAAATCCACTGATGAGGAAACATGCTACTGATTTCATTCCAAATTTCCCAAAGCCTACATTCCTGCACCAATGCTTGACAAGTAGAAGTCAGAAGTACAAATATGCCAGAGTTAACTGTAGTAAAAGCATCAGTCAAAACTGTTGTTAGATAAGTGGATGACAACAAACCAAAATATATATCATCGCCATAATTAAATTATTTGGAAACAGCCTAATCCAGGTTGTCAATCATCCATGACATTCTTTTCTCATTCTTGTACATGCTCAATAACAGAAATTGAGTGTCTAACCAAAGTTCCCATAATGGGTTGTATACATCTGTGAAGGAAAGATTGAGCTCAATGTTTTCAACTTGTATTGAGACCCTAAGACTTGGTTACTGCTGAAGTTGCCGAGCTCACACATATCAGCTTGCTTCTATCAACTGTCATCAAATATATTTGAGTAAGAAGAGAACAGTCTTGCATGGAAAAGCTGGGAGAGCAGAAAACCCCTGGAAAATACAACTGTGTCACTGACCCCACAGGCAGCGGCGTAGGGAAGTTGACATTTGGATGACTTCATTAGGATGCTGTAAAACTAGGCATACTCCAGCACAGGCCACTGTCACACTTGCCACCACAGCCATCACACGATATGTGCCCCAGCGCTGGTTACAACTTCCTCTCTGTCTTCGCTTTGGTAGTAGTGGCACAAGAGAATCCCTGCCCTTGGGAAGTATAACATGTGTATCCTTCTCACCATATTTCTGGCCAATAAAACATGGAAAAAGTCATGTTAGTGTCTGAAACACTATGATAGAAACCTCCACCCTTAGTTGGGCTTTCTGCTGATGTCTGTGCAAAGAAATTGTGAATAGTGATAATGCAAGGAAGTTTGCTGTCAAACAAAAGCCAGAAATCACATGGCTCCAATACATACCCCACTCTTCCTAAAAGTGGGAAGAAGGTGACCATCATCACATTCCAAATCCATCGCTGGAAAGACTGTTAGTCCTTGTGTATCCATGTTTCTCCCCCACCAAAATGTTTTATCCCCACATGTCTGATCCATGTCATCAACACTGAGAACCTCAGACAGCATGCCTTTCCTCCCAGCTACTTGCAAAAGATACTCCACTAGCCTAACCCATCCACAAGCTTTTGCAAACAGGAAAAGATCCTGTAATCTGCTACAGGCTCCATAATCCTGGCAGGAAGAATCTCTCAGCATCCAGCACAAATCAAAAACCAGATCCTGTTCACATCCCCTACTGGCTTCCACATCCAATCTTTCCAATGCAGAGCACAAATCTCTGTCCCCTACCAGCAGAGTCATAGAATTACTAGTCCTTCCCTCGTTCTCCACCTGATCACCAATCCACAAAGTTATTTTGACCAATTTGATCATCAGAAAAGAGCAGAATCCCACTTAGTATATAGTACTGCTAGACCCCAAGTTAGTGCCACCAAGATAGATTTCTACTGTAGCAGAGAAGGCAGACTAGACCACAGATGCATTTACTAATATCAAGATTGTCAACAACAAACCATTGATCTGATTGCAGGGAGAACTCCATGACAGGTAACAACACAGCAAGAATGAGTGTGATCATAAACTTTCGAGTGTCACTCACATATCTATGAAATTGCAGAGAAATCTCCACAACAACAGTTTTAAGGTAACATGACAACAAGTGCAGTCATAAACTCATCACTGTCTCTCACAAAGCATTGGACCATCACCTTTGTCATGAATGGCCATGACTAGCTGCCATTTCTCCCCACTGACTTCCACCAACAGTGTGTGCAGATGACTATACAACTATTTGCTCAATACTTATGGCAAATGATTGTACACAACTGTGCATCCTGAGTTTATGTGACACTTCCAGAATCAACAGAAGACTCAGTTAAATTTCAGTCTGACTCCAACAATAAAGATACAAGCTTGCATATTCAACATTGTCTCAGCTGATAGCATACCTCAATGAAAACTGGTCCAACCTGAGAGTGATTCAAAGCAGGAACAATGATCTGGCACTTGTCCAGCTTGTTTCCATGTTGTGATTGCACAACACAAGCATCTAAATATTTCCCACCAGTAGAAACCAGCAACCTGCAGCCAACCACAACTATGATACCAAATTCTGTCTTGTATTCTCTGTTGCTCCAGTAAAACCATGCTTATGAAATTGCAAAGAAAACGCTACAAAAACCACAGATAGGTAACCATTGTGTCAGTTCCAGCCAAAATAAAACAAGCATGACAAGGAGCACCCATATAACCTTGTGATTGTTGCCCACAAAGTACCTGAGCATCATCTTCACATGAATGGCTGTGACTCCCCACATTTTCTCTTACTTCACTGAAATTAATACACCTGTCAGAGCAGCTGGAAGGATTAACAAGAAATTTTCAAGTCACCTTGTGTTTGGCTGTAGTAGGTTGTGTCCGAAGACAGTAAGGTGTCCTTCAATGCCAGCCTCAAAATAAATGGGTTGCACAGAGTGCAGAACAGGCATACAAGGCATACATTCGTCCTTTCCACCACTCCTGTTCACCACCTGCCCTGTGACAACAAGCACAAACTTCAACAACTATCCTGTATGAAAACCTTACTGTATTTATATGTACAGAAACCAGAATATGTGGATGAGACAGAAAGGAGATCGGTCTTCACCATCCTCAAAGTGCACAGTTTCTTGACCCAGTTTTGCTTTGAAATAGCCTCGATCCCAAAAACCTGCCACACTCTGTGAACCCTGAACCAGCTTTGTAACAGCACCAGCCCAGTCCGCATAGAGCTGCACCAACACATCCCAAGTTTAGTTAAACATGGGATGATAGACAGTCAACCCAGTGGTGGATACACAAGTGTCAGCAACAACTCAGATGATAACAAAAAAGATATGTGCAAACTACCTTGTCCCACATTGACTGTGGCATTGCAATGAAGAGAGTCAGGATTGTACATCCTGATCGTATGTAACCTTCCAACTCCACAGGCATGTTTGATAGCCACTGAAGAATCTGTACATGCACAATCCAGTTTTTCAAACCTGAAACAGAAATTTCCACAGCACTCTCTATTTTCACCTAATCAGGATTCCTTTCACAACTTGCAGAGCCAGAGCACAGAGCCTAATCTTGCATGCAAAAAAGTTTTTGGTGTGGTTGCTAGAATTTCACAACCAGTGACATGTAGATCTGTACCTGCTGTCTCAAGTTTCGAGGGAAATCACCAGGGTTCCAGTCATAGAGCTTGAATGAAATCCGACCTGATGGATACTGGACAATATGCAAGCATGCATAAGAACCAGGCACACTAGAACCAAAAGACTAACAACATGTTGCATAATTAGCAGAATTAGGTGTCTAGAGTAGAATTAGATGCCTTTAGCAGAATGGAATGCTCACCCGAGATGTGTAAGTGCTAGAGTGATCTAACTCCCTTGAGGAGATTCTGGGTTGTAAATCAGATGTAAGTGGCAGACCATCAACCTCATTGGGAGATTCTTCCAACAGCAATGCCAGTAATGAATCTTCATCAACTCCACCTTTTCTCACCCCAACTTCGCCCTTTTCAACAAATTGTCTCCTTGGACCTGGGTCCCACAAGTGTGCAGGTTGAAGTGGAGTGAGAAACTGAGATTCAAGTGCATGGTAGTGCATGTTGTTGGGCACTAAAGCAGCATCAAGAATGTCTGTAGTTCACATTCAGATCAGTAGTGCCCAACTCACTCCTCATCCACAAACAACCATACAGACATGTGCTTGTGCAATTATTCAAAATGCCCTTCAACAACTCAGAATACTCAATGGACCATTGCTTGCAAGATGGTAAGAACAATTTCACACAGAGCACTCATATAGCTTACTGTTAGGGTTTGATGCCTTGGGATTGGCAGATCCACCCATGAGTGAAGCATGGGCCTCCTCTGTTGTCTTAGATTGTTCCACCAGAGGAGGAGCTAAAGTGGAAGCTACCAAGTTGTGACTCTGGTCCACTTCTGACTGCATCTCCCTGTCAACAGTGGCCTTCTCTTCCCCAGTGGACTTCCCATCCTTACCTGGAATCAAGTGGTGAAACCACAGCACAACACACATGGCTCAGCTTGTAAAGTGATGTCTGATCCTATGTTCGGAAAAAGTACTTATGAAAACTATGAAATACAGACCTTCATCAGGACTCGGGTTATCATTATCAATGGTCAATGTTGCTGTGTCATCTCCAGATTCTTGCACCTTTCGTCTCCGTCTGTTGTTATGTCGCTCCAGCTTCCGACGACAGCTTCGCTTTTCATCATCAAAGTCAGATAGCACATGAAACCTGCAAATGGTAAGGTCATAACGTAGGGTCCATGAATTCCTCATCAATTAAGTTTTGGTGGCAAACATCATGATGGCAGGTGACACACAGTATGAGTAGGAAAAGGTATACATGTAGCAGGAAGACTACATTCCTATTCAAGAGTGGAGGTCTAATCAATGAAAGTAATTGTTGCACCTCATCAGTTCTGGTATGATGAGGCTTGATTTACTCAGATCCAGAAGAGCTTATGCATTTTACACCACACTTTCACAACCTAACCTGGTGCAGATTCCTCCACTGCACAATAACCACCATTTGCAGGAGCAGGGGAAGCAACATCTGCAGCTGCAAACTATGCCCTGTACAGGTGTTGCCTGTGGCATATGTGAGTGCAGGTGTACCTCTGAATGACAGAACCTATGTAAGGTTAAACTGGATGTGTGGGTATCTAAGTCAAATGTGGACATCTTAGGGTGTTCATGTAGACCCTTCAGTGTATGTGTCTGCTTGGTGCCTGGAACTGAAGCCAGAGCCAAAAGTGGTTTTGCCGGAGCACTTTTGGGCTCCCACAACAGCTGGCATGCAGCCAGGGAAAAGGAAAAGAAACAAGATAGACTCCTGCATTCACCCTCACACACTTTTGAGTGTGACCCTGGTTACCAGCACCTAAAGCCAACTCTTATAGCCATACTCCAGTATAAAGCTGTGGGGTTCTCAAACCCAGAGAGAGCATGGAACAGCAATGTAGCCTAGGAAGTTAATTAGCCTTCAATCAACACTTGGACTCTTGGATTTGAGATTCTTGAAATATGTGGGTTGCCTACATCTCATCACATCCTGTGTTTTTCCTAGTATTTTCCAGATATTGGCTTCTTTTGAGCTAGGTTTCAGTTGCTCATGTTGCCACAATTGAAAATCTACATGCTACCCACTTGTGTTGAACATAGCCCATTTACAAAGGAATCAAAGGGCTGACTTAGATGCAAGAGAAAGACAAGGCAAGCAAAATTGGTTTCTGAATGAACTTTGGCTTTCCAGAAGACAACAAGAGTACCACAACTTCTTCCTCTAGAGTATTTCTACAACTTCATGAACACCCTAAGAAAGATGCCCACAGCTGACTTTGATAGCCACACCACTCTTGTTGACAACTCACATTGAGTGAATCTTTCAGGTTCAGCATCACAGCTGTAGAAGTCAATCACAATGTCCATCATTACCTTTTGTGCTTAGAGCTTGCTTGAAACCCATAGCATATTGTCTTCTTGGTCCTTCTGATGGACAGAGCATTCAAACACCAGAATATGTGAAGACGGGTGATACCATCCTCTTGTGCAACTGGAACTCAACAAACTATTACCTTGCATGTACCTGGATTCCTTCTAGGGTTTGAAAATTTACTATACCATGAATATTTTGGGGAAAGGAGAAGAATAAGAGGGACAGGAAGATCAAAAGAAAAAGAAATGAAAGCATGAGTGGCGGTGGCAGGGCCGGGGGGCAATCAATGCATACCTCCCACACTGTTGGCAATATCTGTGGAGATGTTGATGGAGTTTCACCGAGGAGGCATTTGCACAGCGAAGACAGACGCGGTGACGCTGGTGATAGCCTTTAAGGCTTGCTAAGTCAGCAGCACAAGAAGGTACCTGGCAGCGAGCACTGAGCTTCACGCGCTTGCTCTGACTGCCTCCTTCGTCTTCTTCCTCATTGTCTGTACATGCACATGGAACTCTTCCCGCTAAGAAGTTGGGACAATCGAGACGAGGATCCCTGTGTTGTGCTCCCTCCTTCCGTGACACTGCCTTCTCAACTGTGTCGCTAGACTGCGGTCCGGTTTGCGTGTTCTGCTGCTGCTTCGTCGTCGTCTCTTCTGCCGCCGCCGCCGCCGCAAGGTTTCCAGGACGACTGCTATGTAGGTCCTCGAACTCCGGCCACGATTGTCCAACCGAGAAGCCACAAGCTGAATCTAGCGTCTCTCGCACAAGCTCATCACTGGTAGTATCCACAGCAGGATTGACTAACAGCAGCACACTATCCCAATCCCAACCGGATGTTGTATCTTCCGAATGCCCCATAATAGCACTGGAAAAGAATCGCACTTCCTTACACCAAAAAATTCATCATCTAATTCCACCCGCCCGCTCCCGCTCTCTCATGACATTTGCAAAGCAGATTTTCCTAGACTACTACACATCGGATCATCCATCAATCCCTAAAGAAACCTCCTCCTCCTCCTCCTCCTCCTCCTTCTCCTCTTACCGCCGAAAACTCCTCCACACAAAGTACTAAACGATGACGAAGATTGCTTCCGAAAATTAAGCTACAAAGATTCAACAAACCTCCAAGCAGCATCTTCTTCCGTTCTTCTTGCCGTTGCCGTTTTCCTTAAAACTCCTCCGCATCAATCAGGTTGTAGAAGGTTTAGCTTCACACAACAATCAAAGGATGTCGTACTCACTCTCCCGCGAGCAAAATAAAATAATTTACTTTAAGGATCAAACCATCTTCATCTTACCAAATCCTTTTTAGTTCCTTCAGCTCCAGATGCATCAGAAGGAAAAAAAAACACAAAAACAACAACAACAACAACAGATGTACACGGTATTGAGACAAGGAATTCGTCTTGCGGCGTCCGGATCTGCAACAAGCGCGTCGCGGAAGAAAGAACGGGGGCGAGGCAGCGAGCGAACCGAGCGAGGGAGCGAGCGAGCAAAGCTCCCTTCAGAAGTGACCACATGAGAAGAACCGATAAAAGGGGTGGGAAGGTATTACTGCCCCCAAAAACACCAAATGCCCAAAATAGCAAAAATGGCAAAATACTCCCCCCTCCCCTCAAAAAAAAAACAGAAAAAAAAAAAAAAAAAAAAAAAAAAAAAAAAAGTTCTTTAGTCTTCACCAGTGATTTTTTTTTTAAGGAATTTTTTGTTTGTAGCCAACATGGCTGTCATCCAGATGTAAAAAAAGTGGCAATCATCACCCTAAGAGGATTTAGCCAAATATGGCTATAAACCAGATATGGCGTCCAAATCTTTAATCATCCTTCTATATTTCAGTTACACGTTGAAAACCAAGTATAAAAATTCTGGCGATTTTTTCCCTGGTGTTGGCAATTGAAATCCTTCAAAATCAATGAATTTTTCGAATTCTTTTCTTTTTTATTTGTCTTTTCGGCGAAATTTCGCCAATAAAAGAAGCCCGATGTTTATTGTTGACCCTTGGGGAGCGGCCTTTGGGGGCGGCGGGGGAGGGGTGGGGGAACAGCGCCTTCTCAACTCTTGAAGTTTCCTTGCTTCGGTTGTGTGTGTGTTTGTGAGTAAATTTTTTTTCTAACATTTTTTTGCAGCTTTTATTAAAATTTTGGGAATTTCTTGGAAATTTTTTTTTTTAAGTGTCAATTCACTAATTTCGCTAATTTTTTTGGAAAAATTCGTCGAATTTCCAATATCAGCAATTTGCGGGGGCTTAGTTGGTGGATGGTGGCGAATTCAGCACCCAAAGAGACCTAATAATTGTTGAGCTTGTAGGTCTCCTTGTTACATGGTGGTGGTCCTACAAATGATAAGGCTTTTGTGATTGGGTTTTGCTCTCTCTCTCTCTCAATAATGCTATTAATTAAAATAGCATCATAAGTTTTGCACAAATTCTAACACAATAAAAGCCTTGAAAGAAAATAATAAGCTTTTTATAATTTTCTCTCTCTCCCTCTGTCTCTTTCTTAAAGAGAAATCTAAAAGGGAATGAAATCTTAGAAAGAATGAGAAGATCCTAAAGGAGAATGAAATCTTGGAAAGATATTAATAAAAAGAAGCTACTTAGCAAGTCTTTTTTTTTAAATCTCAAAAAAAAAAAAAATCTTTAAATTTTACAATATATTCCATAATCTTAATTATATGAGATTATTAGGAACTATTTCATGAATTTTATTTTCATAAACCCCAAAAAATATTTCCAAGCTCTACCAAATATTTCCATATGATCCTATTCAAAATTATTTAAAACTATTTCAAATGCCTTATTTTGATCATCCTAAAACAAGAATTATAAGTTTTCACACATATTTCCATAACCCAATACATAATGATAAGCATTTTCTTTTCACAAATCATGCTTAAATAATCCAATTTTTTCACAATCCAATACATAATGATAAGTATGTTTCCATAAGTCATGTAAAATCATGTTTAAATAATCCTATAATTATTATTTTTTTAAAATTTTGACTCATGGCCCAAATTCAATTTCATAATCTTGAAACGAATGAAAAGCTTTTCATAAGTTTTTCCAATAATGCTAGAAAGTGTGATAAGCTTTTCATACATGTCCAATAATGTTTTTTGTAAATTTTATGAGCTAATGCTTCTCCCAAAATCTCCAAAGTTAGGGAAAATGATAAACTTCTTCTTCCACTAACAATTTGATCTAGATTTGGAATTTGATCCAGATTTGGAGGTTACTTAATCATGCTTAACATTTAGGACTAGTAATCTTATTTTGGGGGCAAATTTTCAGATTGTGATGACAAAACAATTTGGAAAAATTTGGGAAAAGATTTATTATAAATTCGGAAAAAAATTCAAAAAAATGGAAAATCTTGCCAAATTTCGAAATCACAAATTTGGGGGAAAGGTTTTTTTTTTTAAATTGAACCCCTACTTGGGAGAGGAAGAGGGGTGAATCTTATCCCAATGTTTAGGATATAATTAACATTTTTGGATGGACCAACTCA
>Ga0209611_10007493_pt1 | contig 17461 bp, 13 predicted proteins | sample S1TSphgellanicum_3_FD_187693 | JGI IMG/M metagenome (GOLD analysis project Ga0209611, IMG submission 187693) | Host-associated microbial communities from peat moss isolated from Minnesota, USA - S1T2_Fc - Sphagnum magellanicum MG (SPAdes) (version 2) | ecosystem: Host-associated > Plants > Peat...
GGGTAGAGGGGCGTGCTGAAACTCCAGGATAGGACTAAGAAGAATGACAAGCTTTAAATACTTACTCGAACCTGCATCAAACTAACCAACAAGTTAATTAGTTCACTTTCTAGGGCACCTTCACTGCTAGGACAAGCCACAGGCAACTCTGGATTCACAAGACTCATCACGGCCCGAATTCAAGGGAAGCCACCACCTTCCCCCATATAGTGTTCTCTGCATCTCTCCGCGGCACCTACATCCGAATGGCTTTTTGTCCCGGGACTCCCAAGGAGAAACTGTCCCGATTTGGACTCCCGAAACTTTGCAAGGTCATAACTCTTTGCTCAGTTCTCTAATTGGGATGAGGTCTAAAGCAAACTTGTAGCTCTCCTTGAGAGCTTTTTAACGATGTATCGCACTGCACCTGCACGCACCGGGGTTGGGTCGATTCCCGACTTTTGGTGGTCGAGAGTCAAATTGCTAGTTTGATTCTTGGCCTTTCTTTTTGCCATGACGTTTGCTGAAGATGTCCAAATGGTCCATGCAAGCCCATTTTCGACATCTACATTTTGATAGCTTTCCAATGATATAAAAAATACCCCACTGCAAGGTGTTTTGACCCTTGTAATCGACCTCTGAAGTTTTGGAAGTCTTGGAGGACTCCCAAATCCCCATTTCGAGAGTGTGAGTTTCATCCTCACCCTCTCTCAAAGTAAGGTTGCAACATTCTCTCCCACTAGAAGAAAAGGTCAATGTCTTCATTGACATTTAAATTTTTTTTCGAAAATCACAATTGTTTTCTTTTGGATCCTTGGCCATTAAACACTGACTTTTGCGACAGGACCTTGCCTCAAGTTAACTTAGGCGTCCCCAAGTTTCCAACATTCTCTTAACAAGTCCAAGGGTATCTCATAAGAAAAACCCTTAACCTTTGTTGTGTTAAATGACCTAAACTAGCCTAATTGACGAAGCCCTCATTTGGGAAGCCATTATTTCAACCTTCCCCTCATGAGGAACTCAAGTCAAGTCTAATCTTGACCTAAGCTACTTGACATGATTCCTTTCTCCACCTTGCGCCTTGATCACAACAATCAAACCTTAACTAAAAGGTTTGTTTATCGAGGTACGAAAAGTGACATTTGGGTTTTGCAAAAACCCAAGTCCCAAACTACACGATTAAAGTACACAAACGGGGTCATGACTTCCCGCATTGGTCGCCACTACCAACCAACCCTTTGGGATGCACTTAAAACTTGTGCATGTCCCTGCAAGCTCACCTTGCTTGCCTCCTCTTTTGGGGTCAAGGTTTCTTTTAACCCTAAGGTAGGAGTCCAATTTTGATTTGGGCCTACGCAAGAAAGTTCCATTTGTCCAATGCTAACCTGACAACACTATTTGTATTTATATATTATTTTCGTGATGCAATCTTTTGGAAGTTTTTTTTTTTTTGGCCTTTATTTCACTTGCAACTTGATGTGGTACATTTTATGACTCCCTGCCCCACTAAAAGAAAGGTGATGTCCTCATCAGATTCTATGTCTTTTTTTTGCCGATCTAGTGTGGAATTCCTCTATGGCTTTTTAGGCATGTTCCATATCGAATTCATTCACCCAAGATGCCTCTATTGGATGGTATCCTTTCCACTTAACTAAGTATTCTCGCTCTCGTTCTTTTAGTTGCTTTAACTTGAGCACAACCTCCCCTTCAAATTCTGGTTCATTATGAACCAAGTATGGTGAGGGCCTTGAGTTGTGCTCCCAATTAGGCCTTGAGGCATTGCAGGCAACTGGCTTCAAAATATAAACATGAAATGTGGGGTGAACTCTAAGATTTTTCAATAGTTCTAACCTGTAAGTGTCGAAAAGTTTTTTTTCCAACATTTTGAATGGGCTTGCATATGGGCTCAAGAATTTGTGACTCAAACCTTCTGGCAATCGAAAATTCTTGATGTTCAACCACACTTCATCCCCTTCTTGGAACTTCACCTCTCGTCAGGACTTATTTGCAAAATCCTTGTACCTCTTATGCGCCTTTTTCAAGTTGGCCTTTGCCATTTCCCACAAGCATCGCCTCTCTTCATCAAGTTGTGTGACCATGGGCACTTCCTCGCTTGCATCACTTGCATCACTTGGGGGTTGCTCGACCCAAGTTGTGGGCACAATCGGTGACTTGCCCGTCACCATTTGAAAGGGGGTGGCCCCCATTGCCGAATGCTCCGAATTGTTGTAGCAAAACTTGACCAACTCTAAATGGTTCACCCAATATTGTTGATCTGCCACCACATAATTCCTTAGGAATTGTTGGATGACCAAGTTCACCCTCTCGGGGTTGAAAGGATGTGCTCATCTTGAGTTCTGACCCCATGCACTTCCATAGGGCTCACCAAAACTTGCCCGTGAACTTTGGGTCTTGATCGGAAACTATGTCCTTTGGGAGGCCATGATGCTTAAACACATGTGTGAAGAACAACCTTCCCATCTCTTGGGCCATGGCACTGTCCCTAGTGGGAATGAAATGTGCCATCTTGCTAAATCAATCAACCACCACCATGATGGCATCAAAACCCCTTGATGGTGGCAAGCTAACCATGAAATCCATGGACTCACTTTCCCACGGCCTTTCAAGAATCGATAATGGTCGCAATAATCCTGTTTGCTTTTTGTTAAGTGTCCGATTTTGTTGGCATGTCAAGCAAATCTTTACATACTCCTCTGCATTGTCTTTCAAGTTAGGCCAATAATAGGATTTCTTAAGGAATGTTGTGGTGCGCTTTGCACCACCATGGCCCGCAAGCAACCCATCATGACACTCCTTCAAGAACACATCCCTCATCCCCCCCTCTAGAATATAGAGCTGATTTTGCTTATACCACAATAGTCCATTTCATAGGTGGAAATGTGACTTGATTCCCTTTTGAACTTTTTGCTTCACTTCTTTGGCGAATTCGTCACGCCAGCTTGCTAATCGAACTTGCTTTTAAAGTTCCGTTTGCCACACATACACCACTTTAAATTAGTGTTTTCAACTAAGAGCATCAAGCACCATGTTCTCCTTCCCGGGCTTATGTCGAATGTCCACATTGAACAGGCCAATGTGACTTGCCATCTCATTTGTTTTGATGACAACTTTGGTTGAGTGGCAAAGTATTTCAATGCTACATTGTTGGTCCACACCACCACATCTTTGGAGCCTATGTAATGGCCCCAAGTTTTGAGACAATGTATGATCGCCCACATTTCCTTCTCATGTGTTAACCACCTTCATTCCATTTCACTCAACTTCTTGCTCTCGAATGCCACTAGCCTTCCATCTTACATTAGGATTCCTCTAATCGCAAAGTCAAAGGCATCGGAATGGATCTTAAAATCTTTGTCAAAGTAAAATAACTTTAACATCGGCGCTTTCACCAAAATGCCTTTCAAGGTTTCAAAGGGCCCATTGCATGCCTCATTCCATTCGTAAGTTTCGGAGGACTTCCAAAGGTTTATCAAAGGTGCGACTATTTTTGCGAAGTTCTTGATGAACTTGCGATAGTAGAAGGCCAATCCTAAAAAGGATCTTAAGGCCGAAACCGACCTAGGTGGTTCCCAATCCAAGATTGCCTTCACCTTGTGATCATCCATCTTCAAACCTTCTTGCGTGATCCTATGCCCAAGGAAGTCCACTTCCATCACCCCAAATTCACATTTCTCAAACTTGGCATACAATTTATTTTCCTTTAACTTTTGGAACACCTTTTGAAGGTGCTCCACATGCTCCTCCATAGAGCCGCTATAGATTAAAAGGTCACCTATGTATACGATGACGAAGTCATCAAGCCATTCTCGGAAAATGTCATTCATGAGAATGCAAAATGTGGCTAGTGCATTGGTGAGCCCAAAAGGCATCACCAAGAACTCGTATGAGCCTTACCTTGTGTGACAAATGGTCTTTTCTTCATCCCCTTTCATAACTCAAATTTGGTAATACCCTGAACGTAGGTTAATCCTACTAAACATTTTAGCTCCCGAGAGTCGGTCAAAGAAATCATCAATCCAAGGTAATGGGTATCGGATTTTCACCGTCACCTTGTTGAGGGCTCTAATCCACACACATATATACTCAACGTCCCATCCTTCCTGTGAACAAAAAGGACGAGTGCCCCATATGGTGATTTACTAGGTTTAATGTATCTTTTTATGAGGGGTTCTTCGAATTGAACTTTAAATTCTTTCAACTCTTTGTGGCTCATTCGATATGGGGCCTTGGCGAAAGGTGCCACTCTTGGCATCACTTCGATTACATGATCAATTCGTTTTTTCGGGGGCAAATCCTCGGGTAACTCTTCGGGCATCACATCCGGGAATTCATCCAAGACTCACTTAATGTAATTCGGGGAAGTCACCAAGTTAGCGGCTTCCTTGGGCTCATACTCATCCAACACCTGCATCACACACAACATGCGTAACCTCCCACGCATTCTCTTTCCCATGTTTTTCTTAACATAAAATGGATGGTTGATCCACCCACACAAGGCATTTCGTGTGCCTTCACCTATACAATCTCATTTTTGGACGGGATTCTAACTAGTCTATTGTGCCCTTCTATGAGCACATTGTTTCCTTTGATTGTAATGTAATGGGATGGGGAACCCCATCCGCGAAGTGCACCTCAATGGGTGCCTTGAGCTCCTCCAAATGGGGCTCCATCCTTTCGGCGCTTTCTCGAGTTATGAAGTTGTGAGAAGCCCATGTGTCCAAAAGACATAACACATTCCACTTAGCAATCTTCGCTTTCAAAGAAATGAATCGATTACATTCAGCTTGGGCTAGGTTGGCATCGAAGGTAATTACCTTAGAGCCCCCATTCCCTGCTTTGGACTTGGGACAATCTTTGGAATAATGCCCCATTTTGTTGCAGTTGAAGCATGCTCCCTTAAGCTTCCCAATAATGTCTCCCTTGGGTTGGCTCCCTTTGAAGGGAACCCTTTTCTTCACAAAATTTCCCTTGGGCTTGAACCCCGAACCTTGGAATTGTTTAGGTTTTTCCTTCCTTGGGCTTCCTTACCCTTAGTTCCATTCTCCCTCATGGCATGGCTTCTTGTGAAGGAACTTGTTGTCCTTTTTGAACCCGAATTTTTCACCCCGTCCCACATCTGAAAAGCCTTCCACTTTCATGATGGCTTCAGATAGTGAAGAGGGCCAATTTTCCTTAAGCTTACGCTTGGCCCAAGTTGGAAGCCCCATCACAAATTGGCACACGAAATCCAGTTCATGCATGTGTCGGATCTCAAGCATGAGTTCGGAATAAGCCCTCACATATTGCCACAAATTGTCATTTGTGGCATTCAAAAGGTCGTGGAGTTTGCACCTCGAAATGTATTCGGAATCCCTTGGAACAAATTCGAATTCAACATGTTCCTTAAAGAATTCCCAAGTGTAACCATGGTTTTTCCCCTCCTCTTGTCTCAATGTCCTCCACCATGTGGCAACATAGTCTTTCAAGTAAGACTAGGTAAGCTCCACGGCTAAATGTCATCCAACCTTGGCAACATGTAAATAATCCTCCATTTCGGCAAGCCAAGCCATAACCTTTCGATCGCGAACACCATTGAAATTCCCAAGTTTGGCCAGTTGAAATCACGCATTCTTGGATGATCTTCCTTTCAGGGTTGCAACCAACTCACTGAAGTCGGGCCTATTCATTTTGAGGAGGATTTCCAATTATTCCTAGGTGAATAGGACCGAGCTCCGTTGCTCCTCTTCACTTTCGGGCTCATCTTGGTCCTCCTAGGTTCTTAGTTCCTCCTCCCCAATTAATTCCAGTGGGACTATTCGATCTCCAATGGGTTCTTCCAACATGGTCTCTTGTGCTTGCTTACGATTCTTCTTGGGTGCCATCCGAAATTCCCAAGAAATGAATGAGCTCTACTGCAGCTCTGATACCAAGTGACGCGCTCCCAAGTTCTTAATTAGACCCAAGGTGGGTTTAAGTTACTTAAACAACGGAATTGTGATGAACTCAAGGCACGCTCCTAGCCCTCAGCACTAAAAGGGATAGAGCTGAAGCTCCAGGATGGGACTAGGAAGAGTGACAAGCTTTAAATACTTATTCAAACTTGCATCAAACCAATCAACAAATTGGTTAGTTCACTTTTTAGGGCAACTTCAGTGTTAGGACAAGCCACGAGCAACTCTGGACTCACAAGACTCACCACGGCCCGAATTCAGGGGAAGCCACCACCTTCCCCCATATAGTATTTTCTCCATCTCTCCACAACACCTACATCCGAATGGCATTTTGTCCCGGGACTCCTAAAGAAGAGTCTCGAAACTGTCTCAGTTTGGACTCTTGGGACTTTACAAGGTCATAACTCTTTGTTCTGACCTCCGATTGGGATGAGGTCTAAATCAAACTTGTAGTTCTCCTTGAAAGCTTTTTAACAATGTATTGCACTACACCCGCACGCACCGGGGTCAGGTCGATTCCCAACTTTTAGTGGTCGAAAGTCAAATTGCCAGTTTGACTCTTGGCCCTTCTTTTTGCCATGACATTTGCTAAAGATGTCCAAATGGTCCATGCAAACCCATTTTGACATCTACATTTTGATAGCATTCCAATGATATAAAAATACCTCAATGCAAGGTGTTTTGACCGCTGTAATCGACCTCTGAAGTTTTGGGAGTCCTAGAGGACTCCCAAATCCCCATTTCGGGAATGTGAGTTTCATCCTCACCTTCTCTTAAAGTAAGGTTGCAACACTCTCCCCCACTAGAAGAAAAGGTCAATGTCCTCATTGATAAGATGAGGTTTGAAAAAGACTTGTAACTATCCTCGAGAGCTTTCTAACGGTGTATCGCACTACACCTACACGCACTGGGGTCGAGTCGATTCCCAACTTTTAGTGGTCGGGAGTCAAATTGCCAATTTGACTCTCAGCCTTTCTTTTTGCCATAATGTGTGCTAAAAATGTCCAAATGGTTTATGCAAACCCATTTTCAATATCTACACTTCGATAGCTTTTCAATGATATAAAAAATACCCCAATGCAAGGTGTTTTGACCCCTTTAATTGACCTCTGAAGTTTTGGGAGTCTCGGAGGACTCCCAAGTCCCCATTTCGAGAATGTGAATTTCATCCTCATCATTTCTCAAAGTAGGGTTGTGACAATACCTTTTATTTTTCACAAATGAAATTTTGAATATAATTATAAGGCATGATGTTTATTCCTTTTTAGATGGATATTCTAGATATCACCAAATCTCCATAGCACTGGAGGATAGATGCAAAATAGCCTTCGTAACAAATTGGGGAGCTTTTGCTTGGGTAGTAATCATTAATAAAAATCATGTCGTTTGCAACTACAAATTTGGGACTGTATAATTTTTGGGCTATATGGTTCTGTGTGCATTAACATGCAACTAAATGTGTACAACATGGACATGTGTAATAAAAATAATGGTGTAAATTAATACATACTTAAATTAATATACTTAATATGTCTACATAGGCTAAACCCATGCTAACTAAGGCTAACCTAAACTAGCCTTGGCTAAATTAATTAAAAAATAATATTGTCCATGGCTAAACTAATTAAGACATTAAATTGACCATGGTTAAACTAACGTAGGTTAAATTAAACTAGGTTAAACTAATTATGATTAAATTAAATTAGGCTAAACTAACCATAGCTAAATTAAGTTAGGTTAAACTAATTATGGCAAAACTAAATTAAACTAAATTAAATAAGGTTAAAGTAATTATAGCTAAATTAAATTAAATTAAATTCTATTCTATTATATTAACCATAGTTAAATTAAATAAAGTTAAACTAATAATGGCTAAACTAAATGAAGTTAAATTAACCATTACTAAATTAAGTTAGGTTAAACTAATTATGGCTAAATTAGATTAAGCTAAATTAAATTAAACTAAAACTAAATATGGCTAAATAAAGTTAGGTTTAACTAATTATGGCTAAATTAAATTAAATTAAAACTAACCATGGTTAAATTAAATTAGGTTACACTAATTATGGCTAAATTCAATTAAGTTAAATTAAATTATGCTACACTAATCATGGCTAAATTAAGTTAAATCAATCTAAGCATGGCTAAACTAAGTTAAGTTAAACTTATTATGGCTAAAATAAATTAGTCTAAATTAATTATGAGTAAAAAAATTAGATTAATTAATTATGGTTAGATTAAATTAAATTAAATTAGGCTAAATTAATTATGGGTAAATTAAATTATGTTAAACTAACCATGGTTTAAAATATGTATTGCAAGTTTTCAAATTTTATTTGTTAAATATATTTTTACAAAATTTGGCAAGTAAAACTTTTTAAAAATTTAATTGGATTTTTTTATAGAAAATTTAAATTCAGTTAAATAAAAAAAACATAATTAATTAATATGATAATATTATTACTTAAATATTATAGGTAATGGCTAAACTAAATTAATAATTAATATTAATAAGTATGTTTATTATTATTCAAAATTAATTCATATTATGATATTCTTAATTCTTCAACATTATAAGGAATCAAAGCTATTAAAAATCTATTGAAATCAAAATAATATTTATACTAACATTATTAATTACTTAATAATGATTTAATTGTGAAATCATATTCTAGGAACAATAACAACCATTTAACTATGTTCCCTAAAACTTGTGGTTTGTTGACCAAATAGACTAATGCCACATGATCTACATAAAATACAAATTTATTGCCCAATAAATAATGTTTAAACTTATGCAAAACAAGAACCATTGTTACAGCCTCTCGTTTTGTTGTGGTATAATTCTATTCTACTTTGTTCAAAAACCTATAAATATATAATATTGATTAATCATTCTTCTGTGTTACATTTTAAAACAACATCGGCTCCACAATTAACAAGGATGCATATGTATGAACATGAAACTCCATTTGCCAGTTTGGTGATATCAATATTGATGTTTCAATATACTTATGTTTGATCAATCCCAAGCCTTCTAACATTCTTTAGTCTTTTTGGTCAGTTTAGTGATAGGTGCCATAATAATAGCAATTTTTTTGATAAAACATCTTTAAAATTATGCCATCCCATTGCATACTTGAATCTATTGTTGATTCTTGGGTGGTTACATGTTTATTATTGCTTATATCTTCTTTAAATCTAGTAGTCTCCCTTCTTTAGAAATAATAAAACCCAATATCATCCTTTAAAATACCATAAATGCACATTTGTCTATATTAAAATTAATGCCATATTCTCTGCACTTTTGAAAGCATAATTTGAGCTTCTATAGATGGTTCTCCATGTCATTAGACATTGTAAAATCATCTAGAAATATTTTCATAAATTGTGCAAATATTCTTTAAATGTTTTGGTACAACTTTTTAATATGTTGGAGGTCCATTTTTCATTCCAAACAACATCACCTTCCATATAAAAGCCTCCCAGTCTATAACCCCCATACCCTACTATTATGTTCAACACTTCATTTGTGAAAGGTAATGGGTATGGATCTTTTTTAGTGGCTGCATTTATTTTTTTGAAATTTATACAAATTTTTAATTTGCCATTTTTTGGGGGTATTACAAATATGGGTGACAACCATGTAGCCTTTTTTACCTATTGAATAAATTCTATTGCTAACAAATTGTCTATATCTTGTTTGACTGCTTTAACATAATTTGGATTTAATTTGTACTTAGCTTGATGTGTTGATGGTATAGTAGTGTCCAACTCAATTTTGTGTTGTGCCAACTGTGGTGGAATCCCTTTCAAATCTTTGTATGTCCATGCAGAAACATTTTAAAATTCCTTCAACAACTACTCTAGTTCCAACACTTTGTTTGTTTCCAACTATGCATTAGTCTTCACCATCTATGGTTTTGCATTAGTTCCCAAACTTAGTTTCATCGATTATTGATCTTCAGTTAACATCTGTCCAACTATCTTCAATTTTTGTGCTTTGATCCACTACAACACTCCTTGGTTGATGACTATAGTATGTCTCCAAATGCACCTTGTCACTACTATAAATTTTGGGTTTTGCAATTGTTGCTTGTAACTAAAATTCAATTGCATGTGACACATATAACTACAAATTTATGTAGTTACATAAGACAAGTTGCACATGACATTTAGTTACATGTGACATTATGTATGCAACATGTATATACAGTGTTAATATACATGTTCATACATACATACAAATCCAAGTGTAGTTACACCTTATGTGCAACTCTCTTTGCAACTACAATGCAACTAATCAAAATATGACACATATTTAAAAATTAAACAACTAGTTTGTGGACACATGTCACTATTTAAATCTTTTGTGTTTTCAAAATTAAAAATTCATTGGATGAATCTCAATCATTAAAACTTTTGCCATTAGGATGATGACACGTGGCACACCATGGAATGTTCATTCAACATTTGACACGTGTTCATTTTAACACCAATTATATGGTGACACGTGGCAATCAAAGCCTGCCTATTTTTAAAATTTTAAATATTAATCAATGAAATTTAAATCGTCCGATTTATCGCTAATAAGATGTTGACAAGTGGTGCGTAGGTAGGTAGGTAATAATTAAACCCTATTAAATAGGCTTACTTAGGTATGCAAGTAGGTTGAAAAGTAGTTAGGCTTAGGTTATATAGGTAGGTTTAAAATAATTCGATTTTATTTTTAAATTTAACCATTTCATGAAGGTCAAATTTTCTTCATTCATTCATCCCCAATGGCACTTAATATTTGGCTACTACATAGCTATTTCTCCTACTTATATATTGAGCCAAATAGAATTCAAAGCCAAAGGATATGGGTTAAAACATTCCATTGCAAACCTCATAAACCAACCTAGTTGCATATTATATGCAATTACTGTATTAGATTATACCAACTAGGGGAGGGCTCTGTTGCTTTTGGTGTGCAAAACAAACTTGAAGCCCTCCTGTTGGTGCATCTAACATATTAAGAATCGTTGAAAACATATTAGAAATGAAAAAATTATGGCCCCCAAAGTAAAGGGGGTCAAAAACTCCAAAAAAAACTACTGAACACTACAAAGGCCTATTTTTAAACACCCAAAAAGTTCAATTTATGTTTTTTTGTTGCTATTAGAGTTTCAATGTGATTTGTAGGACTTCAGGTGGCGCTCCTATAGCACTTTAAATCATTTAAAATGAACAAGAAATAAGAAAGTTATGAGGTTTGAAAGTGGGAGGGGTCCCAAAAAAAAAAAACCATTTTGTAACTTGGAAATCTTATTGTTCTAATTTTTTTTCTTGTTAGTTTTTCATTACTCCTTTTCTTTTGCACTTCAAAGATGACTATATGATATTTAAAATAATTATGATTACTTAATGAAAATATGATTTTAATATTATTATCTAGCTTAAATTAATAATTAGCTTAAGATGTTTATATACTTGGAGGTTAATTGATGTAACCTATTTACATTGATATTTTAACATAAATAATAAAATTTTAGTATATAATACCTATTGAGTATATATATATATATATAATTGATTATCACTATAATTATAATCAAAGTTTAATTAATAATTATGATTATTTATAATAAAATTTAATATTATCATATTAATTGATTTTGAAAAAAATCAATTAAATTTACGTGTTCTGAAAAATATTCCAAAATAAAATAAAATAAAATAAAACATATTTCAACCATGGTTTAATTTAACTTAATTTAATCATTGTTAATTTTAACCTTATTTAGTTTAGCCATACATATTTTAACCTAACTTAATTTAATCATATTTATTTTATCCTAATTTAATTTAGTTTAATTTATTTTAGCCATAAATATTATAGCCTAACTTAATTTTGCCTAATTTAATTTAGTCATATTTTTTTAGCCAATTTTAATTTAGTTTAGTTTAATTTAAACATAATTAATACAGTCTAATTTAATTTAACCTAACTTGATTTAGCCATAATTAGTTTGGCCCAACTTAATTTAACCATAGTTAATTTAACTTAATTTAATTTAACCATAATCATTTTAGCCTAATAAATTTGGCCATGGTTAATTTTATCCTAATTTAATTTAGCCATAATTATTTGAGCCTAACTTAGTTTAACTATGGTTAGTTTAGCCCAATTTAATTTAATTTAATTTAATTTAGGCATAATTAGTTTAGTTTTGCTTAATTTAGCCATGTTCAATTTAACTTGATTTAATTTAGCTTAATTTAAATTAACCATAATTGGTTTAACCTGACTTAATTAACCATGGTTAGTTTAACTTTTTAGTTTATTTAGCCTAGGTTAGTTTAGCCATGGTGATTTTAACCTAGGTTAGTTTAAGTTAGCCTAAGTTAGCATGGGGTTAACCTTAATACTAAAGGTACATAACACTATTATATATAACCTATGTAGATATATTAAGTATAATAATTTAAGTATGTATAAGTTTAGGCCATTATTTTTATGACACGTGTCCATGTTGTACACATTTAGTTGCATGTTAGTTGCACACACAACTGTATGGCCCAAAAATTATACAATACCAAATTTGTACTTGCAAACATGACTAAAATAGTTGCAAATGATAATCAAATGCATGTTATTTACATAGTGATTGGTTGCAAATGACAAGATTTCTAGTAGTGTGTCCTCCAAATATACTTTTGGTTCATATCTGTTGCTAGCTATCTTCTTCTATGTGTTCTATACTTCAAATTCTTACTTTGAAATAGTAGTCTTCACATCTGTATCCATGATCTCCACATTTGTGGTTTTCATAGATTGAATTGTTACAAATAAATTGATTGTTCTTATTGAAACAATTATAGCTTTGTAGAAAATATGATATCTTCTTTTTCATTTCTGATGCCATTTTGATAATCGTAACACAATAACACTTTTGGTCTTCTTATTTCACCTCCCAAATGTTTGGTGATTGTAATTGTCCTAACTATCCCATTCCCTTATATGGTAATAGTGTTACTCCCCCAATCATGTGCCACTTGAACATCCTTCAACCACGGTCTCCACAACATGGAATAACTAAAATCTACCACATTATTCTGAAATACAATAAACATAATTATGTAGGGAATGTCATGAACATATATCTTCAGATCTTTGATCAACCCCACTAGTTTTGTGGTTGTTTGATTTACCATCCTCAGATTATATGGTGTAGGTTTAAGCTTTGAAAGCCCCAACCTTAATCTCAATTGTTTTATGATAATATTCATTCTAAAACTTCCATCCAGCAACAAATTTTTATTATATTCTTCCTTATCTATATTTGAATAACTTTCATATGTTTATCTATTGTTACAACAATTGTCCCTACCTTTGGTACTAAAGAACTATGAACCATACCAACACAACCACGTGCAGTAGTTTTAATTTTTAAGAATTACATTAAGGATATTCGAATGTGGTAAAGCTATTAGGGGTTTTTAGTAACTTCATGTTAGAATAATGAATGACGAGTGTCGCATCCCACTTTGAAGGAAGTGTGAGGTCACCACTCACATTCCCGAAAATGGGACTTGGAAGTCCTCTGGGATTCCCAAAAATTCAGAACACAATTGCAAGGGTCAAAACACCTTGAATTGAGGTGTTTTTTATACTGTTGGAAAGGTCTTGAAGTGTACATGTCCAAAATGGCCTCGCATGAGCCATTTGGATAGCTAAAGCACAAGTTATGGTCAAAAAAGGGTCGGGAGTCAAACTAGCAATTTGACTCCTGACCATTAAAAGTCGGGAATCGACCCGATCTTGGTGTGTTCAGGTAGAGTGCGACATATCGTTGGAAAGCTCTCAAGGAGAGCTATAAGTTTGCTTTAAACCTTGTTCCAATCGGAGGTTAGAGCGAGAAGTTATGAACGCCCAAAGTCTCGAGAGTCTAAACCGGGATAGTTTCGGGACTCCACTTTGGGAGTCCCGGGAAAAAGTGCCATTCAAATGCAAGTGCGGTGATGAGATGCAGAGAATACTGTGTGAGGGAAGGTGATGGCTTCTCCCGAGTTTGGGCCGTGGTGAGTCAAGTGAGTCCAAGGTTGCCCGTGGTTTGTTTTAGCACCAAGGGTGTTCCAGAATGCGAACTAACCAACTTGTTGGTTGGTTTGATGCAGGTTCGAGTGAGTGAATAGCTTGTCCCTCTTCCTAGTCCAATCCCGGAGCTTCAGCACGCCCGTCTACCCCTTTTAGTGCTAAAAGCTAAGAATGTGCCCTAAGTCCTCCCCAATTCCGCAATTTTGAATAACCTAGTCCCAACTTGGGACTAACTAGGGACTCGGGAGCATGTCAACAAGAGCGCATGGTTGCATGGGGGTTTTTTTTTTTCAAAATTTGATATTAGATGAATGAGGTGTAGGGTTAATTTTTTTCTTCAACAAAAGTTGGTAATCATAATTTTAGAACTTCAGTCGCATGATTAGGGGTGAAAAATCTCTTGAAAGTTAAGGTTAAAAGCAAACACCAAATTCGTGATGTTCAACAAAACATGGGATTTATTATGGTATTTAATAAATAGTTGTGTAAACGAGGATGTTTCAAATTTGTGAAGTAATTGAAAGGGTGTCAATGAAAACTCCAATGGAGATAAAATAATTTTCAAGCCTTATAAACATAAAATTAATTCAAGATAACTTAACAATTAAATAAATAGTGTGATAGGATGAATTTCGTAATGAATGAAACATTTATTCAAATTATGGATAAGTTCAATGAGGAGTTGCAATTACATGTTGAATCATGGGCTGTGCCATAGTGATAGTTCATAACTATAAAAAATCTTAGATGTGTCGAATGGTGCGAATTAAGTAATTTACCTTATTATTAAGAAGCAATCGACAAATCAGACTACGTAACCAATGCCAATGTCTAATGTCGGAAATTGAAAACCATGCGAAGATAAAAGTGTTTTAGTTTCGCAATAACTTTCATAGATGATTTTGGGTTCATAAGTAGAAGCGGGGTCGACTTGTAACAAAATCACCAGGGTGTGAGAGTTCGAAAAAATACAATAATATCAAGCTTGAAAGGTTCAACTTTAAAACAAAGGTGCACCTTTCACAATTCGGGATATTCATCACGAGGATGTTGCGTCAATGTCAAATCTATGGATGACTCCAGAGGTGGTTCTTCATTCACTCGTGCAGCTTAAGGCCCATAAGAAGTGGTCATGCGTGATGCCATGAATTCAAAGAAAGGAAAAAAGAATCTTCAATCAAAATCAATTTGACAATGAATGTGTGGAAGACTTGGTACATCAAGATGCGTGGTTATAATTTATAGGTCAAGGAAAAATTTTAAAATGCATAAAGTAACGGTCCAGAACCATGGTAAAGTAAAACCTTAAAATCAATGGAAAAAAAAGGTTCAAGTAAAATTATTGGGGGGGAAGTGAAAAGAAGTGAAAATGATGTTTCTCCTTTTCCTTTCAAAGACCACCAAGCATTGGAACCTTTCAAAGACCACCAAGAATTAGAACCTTTCAAAGACCATCAAGAATTGGAACCTTTCAAAGACCACCAAAAATTGGAACCTTTCAAAGACTACGAAACATTATAACCTTTCAAAGACTACCAAATATTAGAACTTTTCAAAAACCACCAAACATTAGAACTTTCTATTAGAACCTTTCAAGGGCCACCAAGAATTGGAATTTCAAGGACCACTAAACATTGTAACCTTCCATTAGCCACCAAGCATTACAACCTTCCAAAGGCCACCAAGTTGAGTCTTCCTTCACCTCCTTCCTTCTCCTTCTCTTTAAAGGCGCAAATTCAAATCATTTGGGACTTTTTTTTTTGGACATAACTTTTGATTTGAACCTTGAGAAAACTTGTTTCTATAAATTTCTTTAGGAGGAAAATAATGATTAGTTTTAGTAGATAATGGAAAGAGAGAAAATAGATTGGATGATTATGGTATTTTTGAGAGAATGGGAGCAAATAGGGATAGGTTTGGGAATTTAAAATCTTAGAGTAATTTCACAACCTTTTCAGGTTTTATAACATAACTTTTATTGATTTGGGTGCAAAACTTAAAATTTAGTAGGTAGATGCACCTTGTAATTAGCTTTCCAATGAGCTAACGCAAGTTAAATTTGGATAACGTATGTGGTAAAAGTAATATTTTAAGTGATTGGAGGTTTTCTACCAAGTTGAACTTTTTACCTTTGTGAAACCTTTTCGGGTTTTGTAACACAATTTTTTATTAATTTCAGTGCAAAACTTGGAATTTAGTAGGGAGATGTGCCTTGTAGTTAGTTTTTTAATGAGCTAAGGCAAGCTAGATTTGGATAATGTATGTGATAGGAACAATATTTTAAATGATTAGAGGTCTGTTGCCAAATTGAGCATGGTGTCAAATCTTTAAAAGTTAGTTTAAGTGGGTGACAATTTGACATAAAATTATAGGATTTGGAATGTTTGAACTTAGAAAATATATCTATTAATTCCAAATCATAAATGATGTGTAGGAGGCAAGCTATTTGGTTTTAACTACAAATGCAATTTCACATTTAAAGATACATTTTGCGTTCTTTTCCTTCACTAGTAGCATATGTACCTCCAAGTATAATCACATCATAGAATCAAAAGTAGAAGGATAGAAAATCGCTTCACAAGAACCAATTTATTTTTTAGTTGCTCTACTTACATTCTAAATTTTCTTTGGTTTCAATTTCTACCAAAGATATCTCTTTAACTCAAGAGTTATTTTAAGCAATTATCCCAAGCTCAAAGTATAACTTATTTCTAACATTTGTTTACCAATTGCAATGTCAAGAAAATCTCTTCTACTGTGATTAATTTCTCTTACGAATTCACTATTTCTTAAGATTTTTTATGCTTCCACAAGAGTAATATTTGGCATACTTGACTAGGTTGTGTTCCATCCTTCCATGGATGTGGATGGCCCTTCTATCTAGGTTTTTGTTTTTTGAATCTATTGAACTATCTCCACCATTGACTTCTTCAATCATTTTTTCTTTTTTTTAATCAACAACACTATTTGTTTTTTTTGGCTCTCTATCCAGCTTGAACACATGTTCTTTAGTTACTTTACTTCTTGTAGTAACATTAACATCCACCACATTCACATTTATAACACTGTTTATGTCTCAACAATAAGTTGAACCTCTACTACAACCACAAATTTCCCATGAAACATCTTCTACATCTAAACAAACTTTGGACGATCTATCATTTTATGTCCATTTAAACCACAAATGTGGCACACATATGAAGATGTTTTCTATGGTTTTTGATTTGATCATGTTGCCTCTGTGATTGCCATCATGGTTTATTATTTGTTCTTTCTCCATGTTTCCACATTATGATTCGTCATCCCATAGTTTACACAATGTTTGTCAATATTCCCTATATTTCTCTATGTTTCCATTGGTGTTATTTGTTTGGTACTTTGTAATACTTAAAATGCACTCCTTGCTTCTACAATAGTCATGCTTTCTTCACATAACATTACCACCTCTTTA
>Ga0209611_10007495_pt1 | contig 17454 bp, 16 predicted proteins | sample S1TSphgellanicum_3_FD_187693 | JGI IMG/M metagenome (GOLD analysis project Ga0209611, IMG submission 187693) | Host-associated microbial communities from peat moss isolated from Minnesota, USA - S1T2_Fc - Sphagnum magellanicum MG (SPAdes) (version 2) | ecosystem: Host-associated > Plants > Peat...
CCCAAAAAAAAAAAAAAAAAGAAGAGCTCAGAATAAGTTTCCCATGTTCAAAACTGCCTCAATTCAATCCTCAAAGCTGCAAAGTAAAAACTACCAAACAGAATGCTAAATAACTGCAAGACAGTTGTATAGATTAGGAATCAAAAAGTCAATGACCTACACACTGTACCACTGTCAAAAAACAAGGAAGGAATGGCAAACCACACTGTACCACAGTTTCCTACCAAAGAACGTGATACCAAAGAGGCACACAAGATTCAGGGTGATCCCTGGCAAGAAAGGAACAAATACTGCACACTTGTCTCCTGCAGAAAAGAGATCTGACAAAACTGATCCATGATGTTGACCCTAACAACGACATTGATATTTAGCTATGGAAGTGAGCATGGGCAATGAAGGAAAGTGACAAAAACCGGTGCACAGGCATCAGACATACAAGATCTAAGGAGTCAGGACTCGAGAAAAGAGATCTCAATCAAGCGTCAAGCGAAGTTCATTCCTTCAACCGTGTCATCAAACCCTATTACCACCAACATAACAAAACTCATACAGACCAGATCTGAAAGCTTTACACTGCGGGAGCCATGAATAAGAACAATGACCGACCGAGCGCATGACAAGAGGCACAAACGGCGGCAGCAGCAGAAGCAGCAGTCATATAAGTCTTGCATCGCAAAGAGGACCGCCCGCGGGGGAGGGTGGGGGAGGCGGGGGAGGGAGAAAGGGAAAAAGACACAAGAAAGAAAACCGCGTGTCTGTGTGCGTACGTGCGGGAGCATTTTCTTACCGATGGTCGGAATGGTGGTGACGATCTCCCCAAGCTTCAACTTGTACAGAATAGTGGTCTTACCAGCGGCGTCGAGACCTACCATGAGAATGCGCATCTCCTGCTTGGAGAAGAGCCTCTGAAACAGCTTGGTGAAAGTGAGCCCCATCGCGGCAGCTGGTGGGAAGAAAAAGTTACCCGATTCTTTCTCTCTTTCTCCCCTTCCCCCAGCTGAACACAAAACCACAAAAGATACCTAGTTGCCAAAAGAATGAGCGGAACAACGGATCTTGCGCGCAACGCAAACACGAAGGAACACACAGCGCTAAAGCAACACGAAACAAAAGAGCGAAGAGAAGCGCTCTCGTCTGCAGCGAGCGACGAGAGGACGATGACGTCGACGATCCACGCTCACCGCCCATAGCCGGTAGACGAAAGTTCTAGGGGCTTTTTATTTCAATTTTCGTGATGTAGCTGAAGTGGCGATCATCCATAATGAAGTTTAGCCAAATTTGGCTCCAAACAAGATGTGACAGTAAATTTTTTTAAATCCTTCCCATTTTTGGCTGCTATACTAGAACCCAATAGAGAAATCTGGCGATTTTGTAAGATTTTTATCTAATTTTTTCGAAATTGCCCAACTTGAAAACCAGGAAAACACATTTTTTAATCACTTTGAGAAAGAATTTAGCCAATTTAGCCACAATAAAACCCTCAACAAAACCCAAAAAGTGCTCGCTAAATTTAAAATTACTGTACAGCCTTTTTTGACTGGTATATATAGCCAAAAAGACAAATTGAAAAATAAAAGTGCTAGAATACACTGTTTTCTTGAGATTTTCAATAGGCAGAATTCGACCAAAATTTAAGAAAACTCGCCAGATTTCTTTACATGGTTCAAGTAGGTAGCTAGAATATAAAATAATAATAGCTTGTAGCCAAATTTGGCTTAATCTTCCTATGGATGATCGCCATTTTGGCTACAACGAAAAATTGACCCAAACAAGTATTGCACTAATTACCGGCATTAACCGGTTGACCATTGAAAGCAAAGTGCAAAATGAGCGCGCGCTTTCCGGCACGTGTCCAGCTCTCGAGAGTTTCCATCTCCGGCAGCCATGGCCAGCGTCGCAGCAGGCACGAAAAATGGTGCTCTTCTTGATGAGCGCGAACATGATTGTTGGCGTTTATCGTTGAGCAGATCATGGCTCCTTGAGAACTCCTGTTACTGTTTGTCATTCAATTCCTGCACCATGATGCTGTTGTTGTTAAAAAGCGCACGAATTTAGTACTAGTGCAATCAGCTTGAGTGTTCAAATAGTTGTTTTTCGCAGCGTGACCATCATCCCCTTCCGCTCACCCCGCCGTCCCATCTTCCAAACTTCCATTGACCTCCTTTGCTACCCAACAAAACAAAAATAATAATTTACAACGTTGGTGTGATTCAACAGAATTTTCATGATTCTACAAAATGAATGTGTCGGTGACAATTTTATTGTCCTAATCATGGGAATTCATTCAGCTTTAAGAAATTTCTGCTGGGCCACTAAGTTTGAGGACTCGTTCATGAGCAAAGAACATGAGTTTGAGCACTTATGAATTGAATGGCTCAAGAACAATAATTTTGTTTCGTTCATTGTGTTGAATTGGTTTTGGAGAACACAAGTTTGAATTGTGTCAGATTTTTCGATCATTGAGAGAGTTCATTTCAAATTGAAATTTTAAGCTTTCACATGAAATTTTGAACCAAATCATGTTTAGTGATGTTTGCATGTCGAGGGTTTGCATTGTTTAGTGATGTTTGCAATATCGAGGGTCTAGCTCTCTCTCTCTCTCTCTCTGTCTCTCTGTGCAAGTCTTCTTAGACCGCAGGTCTTGCAGCAAAGTCGCTGACTGGAAAGATGAAGAAGAATCCGTGCTTGCAACAACAACAATTTAGGAATGTCAAGTTCTTGACGACAAAAGTTAATTCAGGTGTCCATCTGGAGCACGTTGTTTTGATTGATCATCAAGCTGCTAAAGGTTTTGCTTCTTATTTCAAGCGGCTCAAAGCAGCCAAGAGTACAAACATCCCTGGTTAATATACACAACAGATTTTTTGGCATTCTAACAATCTCAGGACTGTTCTGAAAGAGATTGAGCTTTGAACATAGATCCTTCCCTGAGGCAATTAAGAACTTAGAGCAGAACTGTCTCTTGTTGGTAGTCGTCATGGTGCTCAGATTACTATGACCTCATTGCGCATTTTCATCAAGAAAGAATTGCTGCTGCTGCACCAATTTCCCAAAGGTTGAAGATCCTTTTCATAGTCTTGGTCACGCATATTTGGATCAACAACACTTGAAGAAAGATGGATCTAATAAGAGCTCCACCTGGAATCTTGAGTTTCTGAATCTTCAAGCGTCAGATCTTCAGGACCCTTCTGTCGTGAACCCCATGGGAAGTACTAGCCAGCCATCAGCTTGTGCTTGACCAAAGATCTTGATGTCTGAACGCATTCTTTAATACAGCCACGGAGTTCTTGACGCCGCCGCCGACGTGTTTGGTCATGGAACGAGTTCAGAACTGAAGAGTCTTGAGTATCTACATGTTGCCAGAGTTGTCGATAATCATATCTTTCGAGATGTTGAAGAACTCTAAAGGATTCGAGTGAAGGATTGAGAGATCAATCGTATGTACATAGAGATTATCTTATCTCGAGCTTCAAAGCTGGTGCGGCGTCGATGGCGCTTCTCTGCCAGATGGTGATAGCAGGAGGAGCTTCAGGGTTGGACAGCTCCAATGCAGCTGATCGGCCGACAGGAATATGTGTAGAGCCTGTCCTTAATAGCATCTCAGGTGCTGTAGCACGATTTGTATCAGCGAGTCTAGCGGAGTGGAACTTGGCAAGGAGGGCGGCATGGACAGCTTTCTCCCTACTAGCAGCCGCGGAAACGGGCGCGTATTGTTGTGAGCGAGTCGCGCCAGCTTGCGAGTCTGCGGCGCCGTTGTCGAAATTCTTGCGGTAGCTTTGGAGGTCGTAGTTCATCCACTGCTCTCGAGTAGGCACTGGATGCACGCTTCGCTTGGCTTGAGCTCTCAGTTTCCGCAGCAACAGTTTCCACGGTGCAGGCGGCTTGTAAGACTGATCATCGGCCTCCGGCTGCTTTTCCCAGTGGCCTCCTTGCCTCGAGATGCGATCTTTGGCCTGAACAGCAGCGGCGCTGTTGGAAGCTTTTGACAGCCGCACGTCCTCCACAACACCGTGAGCCATTAGATTCTTCCAGTTTCCAGAGCCCGCCGGCCTAGTACTCCGCATGAAAGACGTGGTACTCCTCGACCGCGGAAACCATGCCAAATGATGATGAACCACCGCCGGTTTCTGATCTGCAAATTCCTCCCAGCGTCCGGAAGAATGCTTTTCTGCAGCACTAACCATGAGCTTTGAGCTTAAAGAATCAGGACTACTAGTTTGTTCAGATCTTCCCGGACCAAAACACGAGCGAAGAAACTCTCCACCGGTATCCGCAACCCGCCTAGCAACAACGGAGCTTTGCCTTTTCAACATGGGAACGAGCGGCTCTCGGCAGAACCTTGCGTTGCCTCCCGCAAATGAAACCGAGCGACCTAGAACGATCCTAGACTGCTGCAGCTGCTGCTTTTGAAACCGATTCTCAGACGAAAATTGCTGCTGCCTACGGATAGTAATATTATTCCACGCTTGTTTCATATCCATGATGGACATCTGCGTACGCTCACTCTGCCATGACTTCGACGCCATGAGAACTGATCACTTTCTCTCCTTGATCTCAAACCTGGGCAACCTTCTTATACTCTACAACCTTCTCATCATCAACAACCTCTTCTCACGAAAGGAAAAGTCAATTTCCCGCCTGAGCAAACGAATTCTCAAGCTCATCAATCTTCTGAAAACCTTCTACTAGAACAACAACAACAACAACAACAATTACGATCTCCTTCAGGCTTCACCTTCGAAAAACATTTTTACAAGAAACGTTGAATATCAATCAAGAAGACGACGACATCAATCAATCTGCTACCAAAACACAGATCTCCAATCTGCCATTACAACCAATTTGTTCTCTCAATATCGATCGATCGATCGCCGTCCCGCGATATGACACGATAGTAATGGTTTTCTTGCCTTTTTCGACTCTTTCATTTCCTTTTTCTGTGTCAAATCTCACAATGAATGTACCTATGTCTCTAGAAGCAGATCCGGCATTGAAACTTTTGAGAGTGAAAAATAACAAAAATCGAGCTTGAAGACGAGTCAGGAGCAAGGATGATTATAGCGCCTACTTACTTACTTTTTTACATACTTGCTCGAGGGAAAACCATGATCGTCGCCCTAGCTGCCGACTTGACTTGACTTGACTTTACCTTGCTTTGGTTTTCTTTGCATTGCGACGGACGGGACGAACAACGCGGATGCTCGAAGAAAATCCAACTGGCAGAGAAGAGGCAAGCTGTGTTTTCCGACACGCTCTGTGCTCCCGTCCGTCCGCTTCCTGCAACGCGCACTGATAGACGCAAACAACAAGACGACGAGAAAAACCAGCGCGAAAACAGCAAAGCAACGCACAGCGCAAATTTTGTTTTTCTTTTACGTTCACCTAACTGACCCCATAAGCCTTTCGTGAACGTCAACCAATGGGAGGAAGCGAATGGGAATTTCTTTCAAATTTTTTAAGTAAAACCAATTCTAGTGGTAATTATTGGTATCAGCTTTTTATCATGAAACTAGGTACAAACTTATCCATAAACCAATCCTTAGTTTGAGCCTCACTTTGATCCTAACTGTACCATTCATCCTCACTTTGATCGATCCTGAGTGTACCACTCATCCTCCGTTTTTCAACTATCCTTTAAAGTTCCGCAAAGTGAGGGCCAATATCTGTAAAAGTCCCACAAAGTGAGGATCAGTCTTCAAAGCAAAGTGAGGACCAATATCTGTTAAGTCCCACAAAGTGAGGATCAGTCTTCAAAGCAAAGTGAGGACCAGTATCTGTAAAAGTCCCACAAAGTGAGGATCAATCTTCAAAACTAAAGATGGATGAAATCTTCAAAAGTGATTATACAATAATCACTTTTCTAATCACATTATGTAATATCTAAATTAGTCTTTAGAAATCCCATAGTTTAGGTTAGGCTCTTAAGTGTTTTGTTAGGTAGGCCCTTAAGTAGGACTTAAGCGGTTCCTTAAGTAAGTAATCATTAAATATCCCGTAATCTAGATAGGCCTTTAGGTGTCTCTATAGATAAAATCTTTAGATAGGTTTTATCTAATCCTCTAGATAAACTTTTTGATAACCCCTAGATTAGTCACCTAGGTAGGTTGTAATGTAGTCCCTTAAATTATTCTTTAGTTATTTCATAACCTAAATAAGATTTTAAGTGTCTCTTTGAGTTTAGGTCTTAATTAGCTCCTTAAATAGTTTTAAAGTATCCCAATTCTTAGGTGTTTTCTTAAATAAATTTTAGATAGATTTTGGGTAGTCCTCTACCTAATCCTTAAGTATTCCCTAACTTTTTTTTTTTAAAAATCTCGACTTAACTCTTTAGGTGGGCTTTGTGTAATTCTTAAGTTTGCCTTAAATATCCCATAACATAATACCTAGGTCTCTCTAGGTAGACATCTAAATGGAGGCAAAACACAAGAGACAAGAAGAAGAAGCAGCCTCCCAAATTATCTTGGTTGCAAAAAAATAATTTGAGTTTTCTCCTCTATTATATTCCCTTATACTCTCCCATCCTCCATTTTGATTGTTGTCCTCAGTTTCAAGGAAACCATGATTTTATTCCCAAGTTTTGTTAGCCTTGTTTTTGGTTAACTATATAATCAAATGGTGAAATTAAAAGTGCTAAAATCAAATGCTTTTCAAGATTTTAAATATGTAGAATTTGATTACAATTTGAAAAATATCATTGGATTTCTATTAATGGTTCAAATAGGTAGCCAAAAATAGAGGAGGACATTTTTTTTTTTTAAATCATATTTAGCTTATAGCCAAATTTGGCTAATTCTTCCTATGGATGGTCCCCATTTTGGCTATATCACAAAATTGACAACAAAAGAAAACAGTGCATCACAATGGTTCTCCAAAATTTGAAGAACCGGTTTGGGACCCAGCAATTATTAACAAAATCAGATACCCACCTAACAATGAAGCCAACAATAGACAATTCCAATGAGAATTGATGGGACCCATCGGTTATTAACAATATCAAATTACTCACTCAATTGCGAAATCAACAATAACAAGTTCCAATGGGAATTATGGTAATTTCCATGTCTTCCACCAACCCGTTATCCACCCACAATTAATTTGGTCAAATTATGGCAAAATGGTTTTTAAGCTCACCTCGGTACTTGGGCTCCGCACTATTATGCACAACTGACAATGGTCAATCGATGAAAAAAATGAATTGATTTTGTGAAAATTGAGTTCCATTTGAATGAAAATATTGAATGACATTGTGTGCAATTAGAATTGAATTGAATTCAAATTCAACTGAAGAGAAATGAAATGCAAAGTAATACAATAAGTATTGAAAATATGCTTGTAACTATAATGGTGTTCAAACCAAAAAAAACCTTTGAACAAATATGTTTGAAAAAAAAAATTCTATTTCTTTTAATTGTGGAATTGGCTAAACAAATTTTTAATTTGAAATGGTCCAAAGAATGACTCATTCAAAAGAACAACTTATGAAACCTAAAGTTATCCTACTTAAACTAGTTTTGATGAATCATCAAAGATATCCATAGAATGTAAAAAAAAACACAATATCAATCTCTTGAGTTTGGTGATGAGATTAGTAAAAAATAAGAAAAATTCATATATTGCATTTAAATGGGGAAGAAAAAACATGTGAAACTCAAATTATACTAATTTTTTTGATAATTTAATTTATTATTATTATTATTATTTTCCCTTAAACACTTCACTATTGTTGTGCTTATTGTTGTCATAAATATATTTTTGAATCCTATGCATTAGATATTAGTATGACATTGAGTTTCACACCTCATTCAATAAAATTACTTCACTTTACGGATAACAAAGTTTGAGATTAAAACAAAGGGTAAGGGATGAAAGGGGATCAAACGCCTCCCAAACCATGTCAAAATATTTTTGCACTTGTACAACCAGATTTTGAGGTAAGGTGACTTAAGACATTTGTTGCCCTTGCCTACCAAGGCAAGGATATTTGTGTTTAGATTCATGATAGAGAATAGTAGCTTAAGGGATTTTTATAGGACCCTGGGTAATAATAGTAGGTGTATTTTTATATGAGGATTTTTGAAAGATGATATTTTGGCTTGTGTTGAAACTTGAGATTAGTTACAAAGATATAATATCTTGAAGTATTTTTGTTTTTTTTTTTTTAAGAGATTTTTTTTTTTGAAAATTATATTTTTGCATGGTGAAATATTTGAATTTTCCATAATTCTTGTTTTGCATTAAGATACTTTTTAATATAAATGGCAAGGCCACAGTATGTGTGACACACCCCTTGTTGATTTGGTGGGTATAGATGGTCCCCATCTATTTATTTGAGTGGGGAGGTACTAGTAGTACAAATAATGGGTGAATCAGATGCATGTAGAGAGACTAAGTACCTATCCACCAGCAAGAGGCCATTTATTACCAGAAATCATTGAGATGCAGAGATGCATTGTTCACACTATTTCTGGTAACCAGCAGCCTCTTGCTGGGTATCAGACATGACCATCCCTAATGATAATAAGATGTTTTTTTTTTTTTTTTTTTTTTTTTTCCTCATCCATGCAAAGTGCAAAATGAAGCATTATGAAATTTTCATCCACAAAACAAAGGCTAATGAAATCGTTGGGCCTATGAGTAGTTGAGGGTGGTACCTTGTGCTAATTAGTAGGTCACTTTTCATCCCTTACCCAAAAACACCCAAGTTTTTTTATTATGAAAAATCTCAAAAACTCAACATTTTGAAAAGTTGGAACCTGCAGTTATTAACAAAATCAAAGAAGCTCCCAACACTTGTATGTAGCAAGTACATTAGGTAAGGCTGTGACATGGAATTAGGGCTGAAGTGTGTGGATCATCCACATCGGCTGCACCATTTGAGTTTGCAGACTTTTTTGGTTTTCATCATTCATGTTTGAGGATGTGGAGATGTGTGATCATTTTGAATGATGATTGCTGCTATTCCTTTTTTCTTTTTTCTTTTTGTGTTTGGTCTTTTTGTTGTAGGTTGTTTGTATGTTTTCCATGGTGCTCAGCTCTGGAAGCTTGGAGGGACATTTTTCATTGCACAATTGAAATGGGCACCATTTGATTGCTTTACTTTGTGACACTCAGTGGAGGTGATGCTATTTGAAGAGGCACTTGACGTTGGGAAGTTAAGTTCTCATGCAATTTTCTTTTATGCAAAGGTTTTGAGAGTTGTCGAATGTAGTTAGCAAAATAGTTAGAGCTTTGGTTTTTGGTGTAATGTGGGATGGAGATATATAGTTTGGATGTGGCACAAACTCTTTGTTGTGCTTGTGTTCCATTCTAGATAAAACATATTAGGAATGCATTTAGGGGTCAATTATGGGGGAAGTAATGAAAGGCTCTAGGGATTTTGAGAGTGGTCTAATAACTTTGTGGTTGTGATGTTGTTTGGGTGTTCTTGTTATCATGTTTGTTAATTATGAGGAAGGGAAAAAATACCTACATACTTGGGAACTCCAAATGAAAAATTGCACGAGGAAAAGTTCACACATTGAAGTTGAAATCCATTTGTTAAGCTTGTTGCATTTTTTTGTCCTTTATCAATTCCCTCCTTATCAGTTCATACAATAATATGTAGCCTATGGTGTGTGTGTGTGTAGAAACAAACAATGCATTGATTATGGGTCTATAGTGGTGTCACATGTTTGAAAACTTGACATGTTATTGTTTGGGTTTTTATAACAATTGGGTTTTTTATTTCTATGTTTGGGATCATCGGGGATATGTTGGCAATTGAATTATATTATGTTAGGAATCGCCATCATAAGACTAGTTGGCTTATGGGAATGAAGTCATAGTGAACTGAGCCTCAAAGACCCATAAATTTACACATTTTAAATAGATATGAAGATGTAGGATTTCATTAAGTAGATCATGCATGTTCATGTTGTGATTGTTGATTTGATTAGTGACTGACTACCTTGTTGTTGCTCCATGTTTTTTTGGTGTTACAAGGCCAACCATAGAAAACTAATAGCCATCATTAGCACATCATCCATTGGAAGGGTCAAAACATGTAACTAAAAGCCAAAAAAGGAATGTTAGACATAAAGTCAAAATCAAATATTTATTTTTTTATTACCATTTAAAACCATAGTAATCATGGCAAGTTAGTATTTTTTCCCTCATATGAATTTCAAAGAATTTAGAGTAAAAATTCATTTGATCCAATTTTAAATTTTGGTTTTAATTTAGGACATTTGAAAATGTACACCTACTATGTCAAATGTTGTCAATTTTGCAAAGGACAATAAAAAGTGTTCATATAATTTTTAAAATTCATTGAAAATATAAATGATAAAACAATATTAGTCACACTAAAAAAACACTCATATTTTTAAAAATGTGGAATTTTAAAACTTTAAAAATTCAAAAAATGTTTCAAATTGCTTTAAAATTTCAGAGCTTCAAGAGTCTTTTACCACATATAAATGGGCTATTATGTATATGATGTATGAAAAAAGTTATAACTTAAAGTATAATAAAAGTAAAGAATGTGAAATTTTTATTTTTGGTGATTACTTTAAATTTTGATCATTTTTCAAGATGAAACATTGAATTTGTAAGGAATTTACACATTTTTTAAAACTCATATTTATTCAATAACAACTAAAAATAATAATATGATGCATTGGGGAACATTTTAAAAATTCATTTGCATGTAAAAGTTTTTTTTGGGAAAAAAAACTTGAAGTCCTTTTCTAAAGTAATCCTTTTGGCTCCTGGTTATACGTTTTGACCTAGAAGCTTATTATGTGTATAGTAAAGCTCATAGTGTGGGGCTTTACTAGAATAAAGGCCCCCAAGGTGGGAGCTAAGAGGAGCCAAAATTTTGGTAAAGCTTCACCCCAAAGGTTTTAATTAACATAAAAATAGCTTTTTTTTTGTTAACTTCCTATGATACCCAATGGCTACCTAGTGGGTATTACAAAATATAAAATTAAAAAGCCAATGGGTTTTATGTAAAATGTACGTGCATTTTTGTAAAGCTTACCAGTTGTTAAAGGTCAAATTACATTAGATTAAGGTACCTACACATACATTGCAAAAAAACAAGCCAATTTTTACAACTTTGTTATGAATGCACTATGAGAAATTGTGTCCACAAAGACCACACTCCCTTGTAGATAGAACTCAAAAACCTCTCAAATATAATTGTGTTGCAATTAGGTCCTCCAAAGTGTAACTCTTATGCAACAACACTTTATAAATACGGTAATTTAATAAATAAAATTCCACGTTAGAAAATAAGCTAGTTGTTTGGTAGTTGCATCGTAGTTCTAAATGTGTTTCGTATACAATAACCTATACACACCATATTTACATTTGTAGTCAATTATATTTGATTTTTTGAAGAGTTGCATTGTGGTTATAACGTGCAACTAATTTACAACTGTTAAAAATTGACTACATATTGAACAACTTTTTTGCAACTAATGTACAACTTTTGTATGTGTGATTATGCCATGTGTCTGCATTCTTACTGTCCATGAGGTACAAGTTTTTTAATTGGTTTTCAACTATGAAATCTATTTGTGCAATTGGTTGGCCACTATGTTGGCACTAAATGGTCACTATTGCACTATTGTGCCACTATTATGGCACTAGTTGTGGCACCCACAAGGGTTATATCTTGTGGCACATTTAATATATAATATTTAAAAATAATTACTACATATTAAATATTAATTTATGAATAATTTATTTAATTACTATGAATTAAAAATAGATTAAATAATTATCACTTAGAATAAATTAATTAACATAATTAATTAATTAATTATCTAAATATTTGAAATTTAAATAATGTAGTAAATATTATAATCCTATTTTTTGTGATTGATGTTCAATTGTTGTGTTAATAATATCTCACTACATTGGAATTCACAATATTATGTTGGTATACATACATATCAAACCATAGAATTTCATGAAAGGTGAAAGTCTATTTTTGAATTCAAATTAAAAGAAATGTGTATATTTTATTAAACATTCAATAAGGGTGTACATATGAATATGTATTTATATACCTTAATGTCTTTTACTCAAATTCATGTTTATTATTAATATTTCAGAATGAATTATTTGTTATTAAATTTTTAATTAGTAATTATTATGTAATATATTTAATTACTATGAATTAATTAAGTAGTCTAAATAATAAACTATTCCTATGAATTCATTAATCATAATTAATTCAAATAATTCAAATAATTTTAGATAATAAACATTGTTAATGTTGGTGAGTAATTATTGAATTTTATTTGAATTCAGATCATCAATTATCAACATAATTAAATATCTAATAGTTATTTAAATAATTAATCATCTAATATATATTTTGATAATTAATTGTGATGTATTTAATTCAAATAATTATGTTAGATGATTAGTTATAAATTTCAAATTAATTACAAAATTAAAATCAAACAGAAAGCATGCGGGAAATTGTTTTTTGTAGTTACAACTCAATTGCAATTAAGGTGCAACTAAAAGATTTAACCCATATGTTTTGTTTATAATATCTCATTTCACAAACTACATAAAAGAAGTCTCCTCTTGCATTCTCACACTAAAATATATGTGCCATGTTAGGATGAACTCATAAAAATTTAACCCTAAAGGCAAAACACATAACAAATTTAAAAACTTATGTGCCTACTCTTTAATTCACCTACTCTTCTAGTATTCTACCTTTTTATCTACCTATTTGCTTACCTAAGTATTTAGGTCCTACTTTTCTACCTACTTAGATAGTAAGTAAGTAGTTAGGTAAGTTGGTAGGTAAGTAGGTAGGTTGGAGCTATATTGAAAATATCACCTTGCATAGTTTTCTAATATTTGAAGATAATCAGAAAGCTTTGGCATCATTCATAGACCTTGGCATCACAATGAAAACATCAAGAAATCATTTCATGTGGTCAACAATTGTTTATAGTTGCATACTATATGCTTTGAATTTGAAGGAATAGTAATCTATAACAAAACATGATTTTTTGGCTTTTAAAGTTGAATATGAACCACATCAATGGTCCCTCCAATCCTTGGCAAGGTTGACAACTCTTTAAATCCTTCCATGAAGTGTAGCAGACTTTCAATTTTAAACCATCAAATTTGATTCTTGAAAACCTTATCCATCACATGTACAAAATCACATAAGATTAAATGAACTATCATTTTCCCAATAACAAACAACTCGCTACATTGCAAGTATTTAGGTGCATGTGTTAATTATGTATGAACATGTTACCTTAATGTTCATCAACACTATGCACATGTACTTTGTATCCATTTTCTCCATTTTTTGTTTCAAGCTATTTGTTAATTGCTTCACAAAAGACCTACTGACCTAAATAACGACAAATCTTGTGTTTGGATCAAAAGATACAAAAATTACGTAAAAAGAAAAACTGGTTTCATAATGTTGAATTAAAACAAATGACATTATTCATAAATTGATCCTACAATCACAACTATAACTTAGTCTTTTTAAATGAAGATATTGATGAAAGAAATTTACAACAAATTCTTTTTTTGGGGCTTCTACACACTCAATCTATAGTGGCTTCTTCATGATGTTGAACAAAGATCCCACAATCATAACTACAAATCAATCGCACACACAAAAACTGCAAACAATGAAATCGATGAAAAAAATTTATAACATAAAAAAGAAGTTGGAGCTTTTACACATAACATAGGAAGAAGTAGATTAATCTATAATGATGTTGAACCCAAAAAAAAAATTGGATCATAAAAAGATCTTACAATTCATAATAATAATAATAATAATAATAATAATAAATTCAAAAAATCAAAAAAATAGTATAAATAATGAAACTGATGATAAAAACTTATAGCAAAAAGAAGATGCAAATAGAGATGGAAATAGATTGAACTCAAGGGAATGTTTTAAAATTGTGTTATTGTTTGTGAAACACAATGACATGATTATTAATAATTCAACTTATTCAAAGTAAACGAAAACCTATAAAACACAAACCTACAATCTTTTGCTCTTCACCTTGGAAAGTAAACCAAAAAACCATTGTGCATATGACTTAACCATAAAACACTTACCAAAAATATTCCCTTAAAGTTCTTTTGAGCTTATTCCTTCCTCTTTTCATTGGCTTTGTTTTGATGAAACAACATAAAACCTACCAATTTAAATGACATTGGTTTACTTGTAAAAAGTATTGGTCTTCGAGAAGGAATTGAGCCAATTTGTTTTTTTTTCCCTATTTTTAAAATGGGAGTGTTATTCAAGTTTAACATGAATTTCAAAAATTAAATTGTTATAATCATGTTTTTTTACACTATTTATAAGTACTTGAATTGGACCTAAAATTTTTGGTAATTTGAAAAATAAAGTTCAATGAAAGTAGGTGAAATTTTTTTGCAAGTATTCAATTTTTTTTCATGCACCTCAATATTGATGTGGTGAAGATTCCAATACAATGGTTTTAGTTATTGGAGTTTTCTTCATAATTAAAATCATCCCCAACCCTTAAAAAATGACAAAATTATTGAAGATATTTTTGGGGTACTTTTTTAAGTAGAAAACAAGGTAGCAAGTATATACAAAATATCTTGCTTGTACCCTTGAGCAAGAGGAAGAAGAAAGGTCGGCATCAACAAACTTCATTAAAAATGTTAACAAATATAGTTTATAATTCAAATCATGGGTATAACAGAACCAACTACTTCATCACTCTACACATTATCGTCATCATTTATAATGCCTCTAAGTTTTCTCTTCACCAATATTGTAATCATCCATCTTTTTTCCTAGTTCTCTTTGTTATTTCTTCCATCTTTTTATTGTTAGTTTCCTTTGTCTTTTATTACCATCATCATTATCATAATCTTTTTTTTAAATGATTGATTGAAAGCCTCTAGATTTTCTCCTCACCAATTGCACTTGTATAGTTTTTTTTCACTAGTTCTCTTTGTCTTCTCATCATCATAAAAAAATAACCACAATAATTCTTTTATAGCCTTTCAATAGATAACATTGGTCACATTTGATGTCAATGCCTAAATTGTGGTTGAGTTAAAAAATAATGTATCCAAAAATAATGTTATTCTCCTCATAAAATGATCTACTTGCTAATTCTTTTATATAAAAACCCCAATATTTTATTGCTTACATTATTTTTTATGTATACTTTGCCATGCTTTCACCCTTAAATTGTTGTTGCTTTTTAATGCCACCACCAATGTTAATGCACACATAACAACAATGTATTTCCAACATTTAAAAACATAATGTTAAAATATTATTGGCTAACAAGTTTTAAAAGATCTTGAACACAACAAGTTTTACATTTTGAACAATCTACAACACAAATTATACTTGCCATTGATAAGCTCATTTCATATTTCTTTCACCTAACAATTCAAAATGTATGTCTAAATCAAACACATAAATAACTTGCATGGGGAGACCATAATAAAAGTGCCATTCAAATGGGAGGAAATCCTTGGAAAAACTTGTTGTGGCAATGGAGATGAGCCTACCTAATCATGAAAAAATAAATTCCCAAAACAAAAAGTTTGACTCCTAATTCATAGTTGTTTGAAAAAAAAAGAACAAAACTACAAGCTACAATGGTGTTGAAGAAAGAGCTCAAGGTTCTAACAAACTAGATCAAGACAATTGGGACACTATTGATGTTTTTTGAAAAAATAGATGACGCTACAACTTTTGCATGGGTTTGAAACTTGACAACCTATCCACACACTTTGACAAAAGGTCCAACAATCTAAATGAGGTGCACATTGATTTGGTGACACTAGCAATTGTAAGGTTCTTGATCAAATTAATGACAAACACCACAATCGTGTTGCCTATATCAAACAAAATTTCCTATTGAGAAATAAATAAGTAACCCATTGGGCCTGAATTGATGGAACACTTGACTCATGAAATTTTCAAACACAATCCAATAGACCCAAAAAAACATTGAAACTCTAGCGCCCTTGACAGGATTAGAAATTGTGTTACAATAGAAAGAAAATAAATGACAACATCATAATCTTGGCATCTAAAGAGAAAAAATCTCATAGTATGCTTATCAGAAAATAAAAAATCATGAATGGGAGTAGCCCACCTTCCTTGCATCTACTACTAGGTGACATAATTACCTAGATGTGTGAACAACACTTAGAAATTGTAGGTAGGTATATGATGGATAGTGTGAATGTAATCCCAGTAGAGTGATCATTTTGCATTAAATCATGTGATCAGGTCCAAGACCACCCCTGGTTATGAAGAATATTCCCCCAAACCTCAGGCTATCTCACCTTTGGTAATGGAATATGCAATATTTCTATCACCAGGGTCCAAAGAGCCTCCCTCCGTATGAGATATTCCAGACCCATGGTTAATGAATGGCCAGTGGTAATAGCTAGCCTTTTTGCTTAAGGTGCATTCATTTAAGTCAGTGTTAAGTGAAAATCTAGGTGGCATCATAGGTGGCACCCAATGTTAAATAGGTGATTATTTAATATTAAGTGAATGTTAACTTAACATAAAATCTTTGTGGCAAATAGGTTTAGGTTCTAAATGACTAGCTTGGTGTTAGGGGACTTAATACTAGAGTCCTTAACACCAAGTGTGAATGCACCTTTAGTATTGTATTTATTTCTTTGCATTCAATCAAGTTTGCCTGGGGGCTTACATATCCAAATTATTGGTCCAACTGACCAGCACACTGAAGGCTGTTGTTGTTGTTGTTGGTGATGGTGGTGGTGGTGTTGTTACTTATTAGTTGTCCTCTCTCCACATGCAAGTTTCATTGAGCAAAATGTAAGGTAAATCATTCACTTGTGGGGTCATGGGTGCACCTTATAAAACCCATATTTTATGTACCTACCTAATCAAAATCTAGGGTCATATATATGCACCCATCCAAAGGTCAATCAATCTCAACCCACATAGATAGAGGGGTCATAATGGGTGCACCTATTATGTGAACCCAAATATCAATCCCCTCCCCCACCCATGGTTTTTTTTTTAGTCATTCTCAATTTCTCACCATTCTCTAAACTTGCTTTTGTTTTCTATCCTTGTCACCATAGGTAGTCTTGCACAACAAAACATTCCCATTTCTCAAAGATGATTAGAGTGACATTGAGCTATATACATTGTACTACTCATTGGGCACAAAGAGATGAATCATTGTCATTACAATTGTTAGGTGAGTATATATCAGCTGGGTTAAGCTCAAATACCCTTTACCTTTACCTGGCAGATATATGGGTAAAGGTAAAAAGTAAATGACCAACATTTACCATATTCATAACACAAGGATAAGAGTAAATTTTTTATTATGTACATTACATTTATCATGTGGTTATAAATTGATAAATGTGACATAAATTGAAATGTTTTTTATGTTTTTTTTTTTTTTTTACGAGTAT
>Ga0209611_10007497_pt1 | contig 17449 bp, 10 predicted proteins | sample S1TSphgellanicum_3_FD_187693 | JGI IMG/M metagenome (GOLD analysis project Ga0209611, IMG submission 187693) | Host-associated microbial communities from peat moss isolated from Minnesota, USA - S1T2_Fc - Sphagnum magellanicum MG (SPAdes) (version 2) | ecosystem: Host-associated > Plants > Peat...
GGGGGGGGGGGGGGGGGGGGGGGGGGGTTTGGCCCAAGGGGCAACTTCAGCACTTTCAAAACATATGTTTAAGGTGTACACTTCTAAAATGTGTTGCATTTAATTTTGAATTTCATTTTTGGTGTTTGCGTTTTATATTTTAATTTTCACAAATTTAATGTTATTTTTTAAAAAATTAAATAGAATTAAAAGATTAAATTCAAGGATTAATGAGTATATTTATATTATATGTAATATAATAAGCTCATTTTTTGGTTTGAACTACATTAGTTTTTGGTTTGAACGAATCAACCAAAAAACATTTCAAATGAAAATTTAAAATTAAATGGTCCACCTCATAATTTTTGTCATCTTCCATTTGAAAGTGAATTTTTGCCAAAATTTTAACTTATCACATATTTATGATCATTGGCCTAAAAAAACCCCTTTGACATGATAATTATCAAACTCTTCACATGGCTCATAAACCTAGTCCAATCATATAAAATCACAATGTTTATAAAATATTACAAATTTCATCAAAATTACAAGTCATTTTAATCATTTTTTGAGTATATTTGCATTTTTTAATACATTGTGAAAATATTTTATAATAATGACATGGTTGAAGGTCAGACATGGTAGTCTTGAAAAATAAGACAATGTGACAACAATATTGGCCCCCATGTAATGTGCTTTCACCCCTTATAACAAAACGCAAACAAAACCAAAAACTTCAAACTTCTTAGTAAACTCAAATATCTTTCAAACATTCTTACCAAACACATGCCTTTCAGAAACCTCTTACCATTCAAAAAATGTTCAAAACTCCAATGACTAACAACAAAAAAATTATGAGTTGCATTAGAACTTTGACAACCTATAATAGGGCTCTAACTTGTAAGAAAACAAGTCAAACCTTTCACCAAAACACACACCTCTCACAAGTTTTTCTTATCTCTCACAAAACACTTAAACGTCTTATTATGAACAACAATAAAGTTTTAACAACTTGCAAGAACGTTCTAACCTATAGCAAAACAACTTGGACATTTTCACCAAAGTCATAGCTCTCACAAACTTATTATTACCTTTCACAAAATATTCAAAGCTTCAATGACTAATTACACCAAAGCTTTAATGAATTGCACTAAAGTTCTTATGACTTGCAACACCGTTTGAACTTACAAAAAAAAATTCAAACAATGTCACCAAAGTTTTAATTCTCACAAACCTTGAATACCTTTCACAAAACATTTAGAGCTCTGAGATAGGTTGCAACAAAGTTCCAACAAATTGCAACAAAACGCACTTTGACAAGTTGCAACAAAACTTTGACAAGTTACAAGAAAAGTCCAACAAGTTGGGACAAGGCCCACTTTCATGAGTTACAACAATATTTTGACATAAGTTACAACAAAACCCGCTTTGACATGTTGCAACAAAACACTAATGAGTTGCAATAGAACTTGTTTTGACAAGGTACAATAAAACTCTCAGGATTTGCAATAATACCATGCAGGAAATCCTCTCCCACAAAGCTTTAATCCAACATAAAGCTTAAAATTGCTAAACCCTAATAGCACATCTTTGTGTGCTTAAATGCTTGGGTGCTCGTATGAACAAAAATTTTCTTCAACAAAACAATGGCAAAGTAACAAAACAACAAGACAATGACAAAGCAATAAAACAATGGCAAATCTTTGATGTGACAAAAAGTTCATAGGAAAGAGGTAAAACTAGCAAAACCTTAAACCTTAAACTAGGATATGCATATACATATGTATATTAGAACCTTTAAAAATTATATAAAAACATTTATAACATAGCTTTACATATCCAAACCAATCATCAAATACTAACAATGGATATCCATAATGATTTTAGATTTAATGCACATATGTATAAACATAAGGACATTAATGGGCCCTACATCTATTAAACTTTATTTATAACACCAAATATGGGAAAAGTTGGACAAAATCCAAATATGCAGAATTTGTGCATATCTAGCCATTGTGCATGTTCATAAGTATTCACCAATATATCTAGCCAATGTTGGAAGAAACCCATTTTGATGAATGCAAGCCAAATAAAATCAAGGATGAAAAAGGGTTCAACAATTGGACTTCCCATTTGTATTGAACATGTATTAGGTACTAGTGTTGGTCAATTCTAGCTTTTAAGCCAAACCTTTGGTTTTAGTTTTTTTTTATTTCCTCAAATTTTAAAACCTTTGATTCTTTTTGTTTTTTGTTCTACCAATTTTTGGTTGACTATTTATAACTAGTAGGAACCTTTGTTTCTAGGATTGATATGGGGCTAATTCTAGCCAATTATTGGCTTGGGAATTTTTTCAAATGTTTCAAGCCCATTTTTTGTTTTTGTTTTTATTTTTGTCGTTATAAATAAAAAAAATTGCCTAAAAATGCATTTTTTTGTTTGTTAAGATTCACTTTAATAAGTTAACATTTTTATGGAAAAACAATGTGTGAAATAATGCAAAAACATTTACTTGTCAAGAAAAATTCATATTAATTGTTAACATATTTTGCAAAATTTTACAAAAACATGTTTAATGAATGTGAAGTGTGGAAAAATAGCTCAATAACCAAAAATTCATATAATAGAAAAAATGAAGGGGTGCATGCACAAATGGGTGGACCGATTTGAATGTCATGTAAGCCAATTTTGCCTTGCAGTTGCCATTGCAATGCCCATGTTACTTTATAGATCTTGAAATTTATTAACATGAACTTGATTTAAAGATCTTAATTTGAATATCTACATGAATGCACAAAATCATCTTATAAAGTAAAAGAAGTCCTAAAAGCCATGGACTTTTGAATTCAAAATTCATGGATTATACTCCTAACCATCATTTCTTTGTGGATTATGATATAGTCCATTGATTGATGGGGTGTGTTTTAGGGACTTGAAATTAGTAAGATATCATAATTAAAAAGCTAAGGGTCAAAAAAAGAATTAATTGAATTCTAAGATTATACTTATGGACTTTTGAATGGACTAATAAGAGCATTTTTTTATAAGTCCATATCATATTGGAGGAAGAAGTGTTTTATGATTTTTTGCTTACATGCATAAAGAAGAAGAAACTTTAAATGATACATTAATGACATGCAAAAATTATGGAGGAAATCAATGTAAACTAGTTGTAAGTTTCAAAATATAATTAAGATTTTGAATAAATATGGACTCTGGATTTGTGGTAATTTGGTCCACTCATTTGTGCACCTACCCAAAGTGCATAACTACAAGATACTCACAATGACATCATACTAAAAATTTACAATTTTTTTACATTTAAAAATTAAAGACCCATCAAGTTATTGTACTCAAACAATGAAATTCTAGTTGCAAATTATTTAATTTTGAGAGGTAAACATTACTCAACATGAGTAATATGTAATAATGGAAACATCAAATATGTTGATGGTGGATGTTGCCTTGTTCTTTCAAACTTGGGTTGATATGGAACACCACACATGAAAGGTTTCAAAAATTAGAAAACAATACTAGCTAATAACTTGATAACGGGACATTAGCAAAACATATAAAGCTATTTTTAAATGCAAGGTTCAAATGAATAGTCAATAGCCAATACCTAAATTGTTTGCTACCAAAGATAATGAGTTCAAAAAACATCATCCAAAATTTGCAACTATGCATTATCTTCAAAATAGTCCTCCTCTTAAATCAAAATTTCATTTTCTTCCATCAAAGTTTCTTCATGAACCATGAAATCATGTATATAACCTTCCTTGATGAACTTGCACCCCACACAAGCATCATTAAACTAGTTTTTTGGCAATCATCACAAGGTGTGACAAATATTCACTTCCAAATCTTGAATAACAAAGGCTTGTGATTAAATTTGTGCTACAAAGAATTCTCTATGTTTCAATTTGAAACCCCACAATTTTTAGCATTTGGCATGCTAGAAAAAATACATTTGGGAATTGAATGTCATGTCCTACCAACCATGTTGAAGGATTTTCACAATCTATAAAGGCTCACACACAAGCAATGAAACAACTATAATTCATTTGCCAAATTAAAGATGATTGCATCATCATTAAAAACTTGTGCACCAAAACAATTGTTGCTTCTAGTGGGGCTACATGTTCAATATGTGTATTTAACCTTTGTGATGTGTTCCTATGTCAACACCTACAACTATCATTGTTATCCCACATACAAAAAATAACATGAAAATACCCTTAATGGTCCACCATGTTCAAACCAAAATGGTCATTCACCTACAATGAAAACAAGAATCCAAGCCTAGCACATCCACGCAACAAAAATGCAAGAATTAACATGTTAACCCAAATTTTCATTATATAAATAATAACTAATTGTACCAATCAGTAACTAGTGAAACAATACCATTTTGAAATTATTTTAGTGATTATTGGATAATAGGTCCTTAAGTTAATTGGTTTGTTATATGAATAGGCACCCAATCTATTATAGTAACCAGTTGTTCATAGAAAACATGTGACCAATAATTCCTACTTTGATTTTGAGTTTGTATTGACTAGTGACTATTTAAGTTGAAACAACACTATGACTTGGTACAAATAGGAGGATTTTTTAGGATGATAGGCTATCTTTTTTTTATTTTTGTGACTCTTGGAGTTTGTTTTTTGAATTTGTACACTTTTGATTTTTTAAGCTTTTTCCTTTCTAATTTTATGTGTGGAAATTCATATTAGTTTTGTTCTTTGTGAATAAGAAAAAAAATTATGTTCTTGTCTCCATATTTTTTCATATTTGTAATATAACTCACCTATTGATGATTTCTACAAAGGAAAATTAGAAACAAAGAAGAAAAATTATGTAACATAGAAAACATCCTTAACATTTGGCGACCATGTAGTGGAACAAAATTGTAAACAATCACATTTACAATCTTTGGTTTTAGTGATTGTTTTATTTTTTGAAAATTTTAATTTGGATTTGTACTCATTTTAGTAGTTTTCTAGGACTATTTTGTGTTTTGATAAGTTTTTGATTTTTTACAAAGTTAGTTTGAAGAATTCTTAAGATTTGCATGTTTGTTTTCTAATTTATAAAACAACTTATTGATCAAAAGAAATTCTAATTAGCACTTGTTTGGAAATAGTAAGAGATGTCAAGAATAGTCACAAAGGGCCTTAGAAGGCAATTAGAATTAGGAACACCACAACAACCTATTCATGCGACGGTTCAATCATAAGAACAACCACATTCTCAAGCCAAAGGAATTCAACTAGTTGATGCTCCTAGCAATGAACCTCAACAACCCATTAGAACAAATTTACTTCATCAAATACTAGCAAAGCATGAGGACAAAAGGGAATCACAAGTACCTTCAATTGGTCAATTTTTGACACCCAAAAAACTAAACTAAACCTCGCATGTCCAAGAATGTCAATCATGTACGAAATTACTTTGTAGACCACATAACATAGTGAATTTGATGTTGTTCATGCTTTTTCAACTACTTTAATACCTTGGCCATTTCAACACATGTCTATTGAATAATGAGTTAATTTTGAAAAATTCATTTCAACAAATGAAATATTCCTAAATATTCACTATTATTGTTGACAATATTTTTTGATTTGGAAGAAATAAAATTTGAAAATTTCAACAATTCTGAAAATAATATAATTGGTGTCAAATTGGCCAAGGTACTACTAGGGTATCCTTTGTTTGTGCACTCATTCATGCCAATGATGATTGCAAATTCCACAACAATTAGTTTAGTTTCAATTTCTTCATTTAGTTATACCAAGAATAGGATAGTATGAGAGAGTTCCTAAACCAGGTTTAATAACATGCTTTGCAAAGTTTGCACACCATCTGCAACGCATAACCACCTTAATTTGCACCTCCATAGTTCAGACAAGCCTTACCATTTCTCTAGAAAAACCATATGGACGACTTGGGGAGAAGCATAACTTTGAACAAACATGACATGAGATGTCTCAAATGATGGTAATATTGGCACACGACATCAAATTCCTCATACCTAGAGTAATGTAATGAGGAAAAGCATGAAATATGAGGTTAATGCTTTTGCATCCACAAAGCAGCATTGCCAACACGAATAATTGCAATCATGATAGACAAACAACCAGCAAACAGATCAGAGTTGCAGGCACAAAATGTAAGTGCATCTACTAGACTTTCATGCTCAATAGAAACTAACCAAGTGCTAATTGTCATCAACATGAACATAGTTGTGAATTTCTCAAGGCTTCTTGAGCAGGTTCAAAATGCAAACTAATCCAAGATCATCTTAATTTGCAAAGTTATGTTCAAAGTGATGAAGACTATATATGCAACCTGCTGCATCCTACTTGACTCTCAACATGAAAGCTTCAGGTAGCCAGCTGCCACATACAATCCATCATACATGCAACCTTGAGAATAACTGTCCAAAAGACTCTTGATGTGCCATGGAGTGGATGACTAGAAGTTAGATTGCCTCACAAAAGTCATGAAAGGATGAGAGAGGAAGACCTACTGACAGATAGACATTAAGGTTTGGTTAGACAGCTCCTAATTGAAGAAATAATTTATAGAAACAGAAAGAGAAAAACAACATGGACATATTCTGGAAGACCAATGAAAATTATGCCCTTATAATGCATTAGATAGCAAAATTGCTTGGGAGAAAAAAACAAGGGAAATAGACAGACAGACAAAAGAAAAAAGGATAAACCTAAATTCAAGTTGTGATCTTGAGATTCAATGCCTCAATTTCATGACTATTGCATGTAGCCTAAATCAGCTAGGCCCAGGTCATAAAAGAGTCCATCACTAGAGCTCACATATTCTTCTTTCAAAACAAGATGAAGAGTGATACTGCCTCTTCCCTGAGATCATCAGGTGTTAAGGACTTTGTAAATTGCAAATGATATGAAATTGTTGTAGTCGCAATTCGGATTCAATAATGGCAAAAAATAGTTTGCTGCACATTTTCTCATTTCTGTCCAGATTTTTTGATTTTATGTTAATGCTCATGGTGATGATTTTGAATGTCTAATTTGCTATAATGTTTTAGTGTAAGAAGTGGTGTGAATTGTTCTGTGTTTAGGAATTGTACGAACTCAACATGAGATTTATTAATACTTTTGGGGAAAAAAAGCGGACACCAACAAAATGCTCCTATGGTTTCACTACAAAATGTAATGTGGTATCACGATGTCAAGTATGTATCTTGGATTTTGTGGACTTGTGTGTTTTGTTTTTGTGAAGAGTGGTATTGCCATGCTGATGGACTAAAGATATAAGCAAATATGTGCTGAAATTTCTGGGGAAAAATGAAGATTTGGTATCAACAGAAATATTGCGATCCTGGATAGATCATGCAAACTACTCATTAAAAAAATCCATTTAATTCCTCCTATTTCACACATAAAATTAGAACTGTGTACAAATGATGAAGGGACACATGTGAATTTTCTGCTCGTGATTTTTCGAAGGTGAACTTTAGTCTTTTTCTAGTTGTGTAAAGCGCATTTTATTGTCAGATATTTGTGGCAATTTTTATGAACAAAAAGGTTCTTCATGCTATTTCCATTGCACACTTTGCTCCTGTTCAAGTGGACTCTTTGGATTATAAAACCAGCAGCAACAACAGTGTGATCAGCTTGTTAGTATATGTCAAATGCAGAAGTTGCAGGGTGGAGAAGAATAAATAAGCTTGAGACCAAGATTTGAGTCCCTCTAGTGTTGCAAGAGACACTTAACGAAGTTCCTAGGGAAGCTTGATCATGTGGGTGGGTGCAATTTGTGTGCACTCTGGGTGGGTTGCCCTTTGTCATACACCAAGTAGACCAAGTTCACTCTGCTCCGGATGTGATTCATGGAAAGGATTAGATTCAATAGAAAGGGCTGTGTCAAGACACATTGAGAGTTTCCAGACCAGTGACATTTGCGGAACAACAAAAAGAAAAAAAAATACAGTCAGGACAGAGGAAGAAGATCAGGGATCTCTAGAGACATAATTCCAGAATTGACTGACTACCCATCAATTCTCAAAGAAAGAAATTCATCTGGAGGTCACAATTTCCCTATATGAACTATCACATGAATTACCAGATCATCTACCCAAGTCCATAAATCTGGTTCATCCACCTCTAGCAAAATATACACTAAAATAGTCTTCCAAAATTTATCAGATTTCCTTCAATTTGGTTTCAGATGTGATGCGATCTCAGATCTTTTAGTTTTAAGGGTCTCAAGATTTCCTTTAGATTGCTCTAATCATGGATTCTGCCCCAATAGCAGCATTTCATTACCTCTGCTCCATCTAGCTATGCTCACAATCACCTCACAACTCTATAGGTCAAGCATTAACCAAATGTAGAGTTGTGGGAGCTTTGAGTTAACTTGTGAATCGCAGGTTGACACTCATCAACTTTTTTTTCAAGGATCATATGTTCCTCCTACAAAGTTCTTTCCATATGAAATGTTCCCAACATTCCTAACATGAATTACCCACTGATTCACAACCCAATTGCAGCTCTCCAACAGAAAGTGCCTGTCCATGCATCTACTGCACTCTAATGGAAATCCCTGAAATGGAGATATAACTTATCATGTGGCAACACAGATTACAAGACAAGTTTTGTGAGTGAAGAAGCTTTTGGCAATAATAAGTATGCACTACTACCATCCAAACTCCCTATCAGATCAGATCAGAGCATAATAATAATACCTTTACATACATTTCAATATCGCCACTACCTTGGTAGATTCGACACTAATTATATTATTATTTCAGAAATGCTGAAAATTTTCAGAAAACATGTTTTCAAGTGTTAAAAAAAATTTGTGAAGGAAAATGTTGAATCTTTGAGAATATTTTATTTACCAAAATGAAAATTTAAAAAATTAATTAATTATTTGACAGACATGTGCTGAAGCTGCCAAGCCAAAGTACGATATCATGCCACCAAAGATGGTGACTGCAAATCCGATGTAGTAGATTTCTCAGGCTTGTTCCTTGCAAGAATGGGTATTGTTGTTGGCTAGATACAATAATGTCTCCAGCTATTTTGTAATTTATTGGCTCTGCCTGTAAGATTGTTCCCATTCTTAAGGAGTGGGGCTGAAGAAGTTAGAACCCTTCCCTACCTACACCTTGTGATCTATGCCTCGTTAGGTTCATTCTAACCGTCTCCTCGTGCTTTAGGATAGGTAAAGCCCAAGGGTGGGGGACATTCCCAAGATGTTGGGTTGGAGTCAGGTACTAACTTGTCTTAGGCCCCTTATTTTGAGATTGCCTCCACCTTCGGTCTTTACCTTACACTTGTTTATGATGCTGCTTAGGATTTTTATTGTTTTTCCATCGGAGATTTGGAAGCTACATAGTGGAAAGCCTATGTGTGATCTAGGCTTGTCAGAATTATCATTATTTCATTTCAGGTGACACCAGCACTGACAAGACAAACTAAACATGGTTTTGCATATTTCTTGACCTAAAATGCGGTCCCCATGTGGGTAGGGTAAAAACTAGCCTACCATTTCCTCGTAATTTATAAGTCAAATTTTCTCATACATTAGAGTTATCCAGAAAGTCACCCTGTCTTCACCCTCTCTTTGGGGCTGCTTTCACCCCCCTATCCCCTCTCTCAGTGGTATCCGCAAAGTAAAGACATTTCAATAAATCTCAGTATGAAATGCTGATACTCAGCATTTAATGCACAAGATTCGAAACTAATTATAGTAGTTGTACAGTTAGGAGCAGTGAAAATATTTGTAGCAGCAGTGGAGGCGCTCAGGAAAAAGGAAAGACAAGATGAAACTCAGTTTACTACCAAAATTGATGGTTTTCTGAGCACGGATGGATGGACTTAGGGTTCACAATATCAACCTATAATTATGTCTTATGCAAGTGACGTACAATGTTAATAGGTGCTATTTTGTTCGAATGTACCAACCCTTTTTACACCTTGTTTACACAATGTGTATAATCTTTCAACTATGAAATGGTCTGTGCAGGGCATTTTTTGAAATAATTCTTTTATGACATGTGCAACCAAAGATCTTGGGTTTCACCTTGACTTTTTTTTTAACAGAATACGAAGATGCTAGACTTCCAAAACAAATTAGGCCCACTTTACACAAGGAGTGAGGGCCAAAAAAACTTGGGGCCAACTTTGGGCATTTTTTTCGTGTTATTTGGCCCCAAGTTACTAATAAATGCAAAAACATTGGCCCCAAGGGTTACAGATTGGCTTCCCCGAATTTGATGGGGCCAATACAAGGACATAAAGTTCAGCATTTATTAATAACTTGGGGGCAGATTGAAAAGATTTTTTTCGATTTCAGCCTCAACTCCTAGTGTAAAGCCCTGCGGGCTGAATTAAACTTTTGCACCAATACAAATGCTTGATTTGAGTCGAACATTGGCCTTGACTCCGTGTGTGAAGTGGGTCTTAGTGTTAATCTTTCCCTATAGAAAGAAACATGGCAGATCTTCAGAGCATTTCAAGGGAAAATTTCAAGTGAGACTGCATGGCCTCATCTTCCGAGTTACATGCACATTTTTTTTAAATAGAGGATTATCCTCTCAACTATGGAGTGGAACGAGCTGTAATCATATGAGTGTGCCAGAAGTTGGCAATTTCTTCACAAATTGTTCACTCAACAGGGGCGCGAAAAAGGAATTTCCATGGCAGAAGTTGACAATTCTTCACAAATTGTTCAATTAACTGAGTTGAAAAGGAATCTCCACGGACTCTGGCAGAAGTTGGCAATTCTTCACAAATTGTTCAATTAACTGGGTTGAGGAAAAAGGAATCTCCGCGGACTCTGGCAGAAGTTGGCAATTCTTCACAAATTGTTCAATTAACTGAGTTGAAAAGGAATCTCCACGGACTCTGGCAGAAGTTGGCAATCCTTCACAAATTGTTCAATTAACTGGGTTGAGGAAAAAGGAATCTCCGCAGTCTGTGCACATGGCAGTCAAGTCCCAAAGAATCATCCACTCTTGGCAGCAGCAGATATGCGGGGTGCAAGTAAGTAAGTTCATTGTGAACCCTTAACTCCATACAGATGTGAAATCCATTAGCAGATCCATGGTAGGTCCATAGTGCAGAGCTAATGAAACACATGATGATGAACAAGGTGCATGAGAATACTTTGGTACCCAGAAAGAGGCAAGCAAAATCTGTTTGCAGCTGAGGACACTGCACTGCAGATCAGGGCAGACCACACCACATGGGTGCATACTATACATTGTCCCCTGGAGGGTGTGTTCTATAATTTGGAGGACAGCGACCCATTGTGATTGATTGCTCTAGAGGAGCTTTGCAGGCCTTTAAAATATTTCTTTCTTCCTTTCAGTACACACCACCAACCCATCTACCATCTAGAGGTGTGATCCATTCCTTTATAATCTGGAACTATTTTAATTAGGCTTGAAATGAAAGTGATTAGTGAATCTATCCATAAGATTGATACCTATAACCCTATATCTATTAAAGTTATCTGTAATGTCACCTAGTCTTTGAGCCTTCATCTTTCAGAATTAAATAACCAACTGCCGAAGTTAAGATTTGAAATTTAACTAATCATTTGACAGTTTGTTGTCAAATCCGTTTGGGTACTACCTACGGTAATATCATCTTTCATCTCTAGTTCATCCCTAAATGAAGGATATTTGTAAAGCGAGTGAAATTTGAAAAAAAGATGTTAATGTTGAGGATGAAGTTTACAGGATGTGAAGGCTGGGCAAAATAAAATAGCATGAAAAGACACAATTGTTAAACAATAGTGAAGGTGCAATATATTAAAATAAGTAACAAATTAAACATTGAGAATGAAAAAGAAAGTAGCATCAAAATTGGTGATAAAATGAGCTGCAAACCCTATTTTATTATTAGGCCTTTGTACTCTTTTTTTCTCAATGTTTTTATCTTTTTATTCCAATTTTCAGCTAAACTAGGGGTTTTGGTGCCCATACATAGTCCATGACTTCACAAATAACTCTATTGGCTGAAGAAATTTCTACTGACAACTTCTAGTTACGTAAACTTTGAACTTTATGGCTGATTTTGTAATCCCATTTGTCGATGAAGAAGATTGGGCTCCAAGTAGAGATAAAATGCCCTAACGTTATATTTGCCCATAGTTGTTAATGCAGTTAGTACAAGAGTATTGCTGCAATTTTTTCTGCACTTGGCCTCCTTTTTTTGCCTTGGCATTCTCAGGGCACATTTTGGGTTCATGTTATACATTGATCTTGGCATGTTGCGAGTACTAGGGAGTACACAACATGCTACTTAGCATGTTACGAGACTCTTGGTACGTGCCCCTTGGTACTTGTAAGATGAGAGGTTTATGGGTGCAAAATGTGACAAGCTGAAAAAAGAATTGGGGCAAGGGGCAGACTAGTGGGGGAAAAATATTGCAACAGTACACTTAGTTATAGTTCGATGAGGTTTTGGATCTTTGATCTTTACTCCTTGCTTCACTTGACCATGTTTGAAAGTGCAAAATTGGGTTACCATTTCCAAATTCTGGTGATCATGCACATGAATACCATGTGGGTGGGAGGATGAGGGATTAGGATTTCCAAATTCTGATGATCACACGCACTACCACCATGTGGGGGGTTGAGGGGAAGATGAGGGATACTGCTGTCATGCTAATGTCTAGATTGTGAGCTGTTTGGTCATGCAGCTCTTGGTAGCTGTTTGTTTGGATTAAGAAGAGCATTATATACCCAAAAACTTCATATTGTGAATTTGTATTTTTGCAGTTCATCAGGCCCACATGCTGTTGCTTAAGATCTGGCAAGCTCCCGCAATGATGGGTACTTTTTACAATCAAACTCTGTAGAGAGAATTCTGGTTGAAAAGCTGTCCAACATTTGGAATTCTGTAATGACAGATAAGGGGCTTTTTGGTAGACTTTTTAAGCAAGAGTTCTGCATGAGTGAGTGAGCACTACTGGGACATCACATTGAACTACTACTACTACTACTACTACTACTACTGTGCTGCTGCTGTTAAGTTCATAACAAGACTGTCAGACAAATGTCTTTGGCTAGATTTGGACTCTATGCCTCAGAAGACTAACATTGATTCTGGTAAACCCTGTGGCCTCCAGCTTTACCCTACACATAAAAAGCTTGTTGTAATTTTGCCTTTGTTATCTAGGGCAACCACACAAGGTAATTTTGGCTCATTGTGAGTGATGCCCGCAGGGTTGTTATGCTTGTAAGGCGCCTTGATACACAGCTTTTACTGTTTCTTATTAGTTTTAAACAGTTTTATATGCAGTGTAAGCTCACCGTTTCCAGTATTATGGTTATAAACTCCTATACCCTCGGGTATATGGAGCTTCTAACCAGAACAGCCTAGATGGGGTAGCCTTACTCTGTATGTAAAAACCATAGTGTAATTTAGGGGACCTCCCCAATCACAATTTCCCACTTCTAGATAATTTCTCATATTAATTTATCTCTAAATTTCTATAGAGGCAAGGAGATCACATGTAATAGGCATAGGGTGGGGGAGATTTGTTACAAGGTGATTTGCGGCATCCATTTGAATGCATCTGGGTCATCCTTATAAAAGTGCACCTCAGTTTTTCTAAAAGGCCAGGCACTACGGTCATTGTCTGTAGCCTTGAACCTTGGGCTCTGCCCTCCTTAGTGAGACAAAAGGCACTAACAGTAATGTCTCTTGCCTCCCCCTATTCCTAACTCACACATTTCATGCAGGTTTAAACCATGTGAAATTTCATTGAAGCCCGTACAAAAGAGAAATTTCAAGATTGTTGTACATCACATGAGTTTGTGTAGCTACAAAAGGTGCAAAAACTATGGCCAACGTAAAAACAAATAAAGAAGGTACATTTCCCTTCATTTTCTGATAAGCTTATTGTGACTGGTGAGGTCTCTGGAACACAATTTGTTCCTTTGCCCCATTGTGACCCAGTTTGGGTTTGCCCTTGGAGCTCAGATTTGGGTTCTCTCTCTTTGTGCTTCCTCTGAGTGCTTTGTTTAATGGAGCTTGCCAGGCAATAAAGAACTCAATAATACATAACAAAAAGAAATGGTTGCCATCAGAGGCTTGGAGTCCATCACTCCAGTGCTATTGCGATAAGAATACTTAAAATGGAGTGGAGGAAAATAATGTTGGGTATCACAGTTGTAAGTTCTAACACAATGGAAGTCATGTGCATCAATTGAGGGGAAAACTTAGAAAGCAGAATGTAGGCTCCCACATTCAAATTGTCCACCAAAATTGCCCTGGAAGCAATCCATTAAACGGAATAATTGTAGAGCCTAATTAGTATGGCTAATCAATCCATTTCCATGATGGATTTTTCTGTCTGATGCCTCAGTAAGGCCGCATGCCACTTACAAAATTTTCACAGTCTGACCAATTGTACTTTGAATTGACCTCCAAAAGCTGTCAGGCTTTCAGGGAATAAGCTTGAAAGTTTTTTGCATCCCTACAGTCTACATCTATTCCAACAAAAAAATTATATCTACCTTTTGATCCATGAGGATTTGCCTACGCATCCTTATGTACATGAATTGGTATTTCATAAGCAGTTCCAAACTCCCAATTTGATAAAAGTGCCTTCCCATGGGGTTGGACCTTTTGGCTTGTTTGGAGTGTCTTTGGAACATCCCAATCTATGTTGCCACTACAAACTCTTGTAAATTTTCTATGTCTGCAACAGGTGATGGATTAGTTAAGGTTGTTCATTTTTCTAAAATAGAATGAAAATACGAAGCCCGATGCATGATACAATTTTTAGGTGCAATATTGCTTAAATGCCATTCTCGTTCCTTTGATAACATCATCCCACAAGTTATAATCAACTTCTTGTGTGAGATTCTGCACAGAAAAAGAAATAGTCATTCCCAGTGTCGTGTAGTTATTGGCTTTGAAAAGAACTTTCAGTGTCATGAGTACTAACTGCATAACACTGTGGTTGTCGGGCTTTTCTAGACTTCTAATATACACCATTGTATACAACCCATTATGTGACACACTCAGTTTGGAGTATTGGTCTTGATGGGTTCCAAAGTTTCTTTTGAAAAGTGGAACTTTAAATTGATGGGTTGAAAACATAAAGAGAGAAATTATTTGCACAGAGAAATTCTAACATATAAATTCTACGAAACCTATTTTGGGTGAAGTGTAAAACATAAAAAAAATTTGAGTGCTCACTTTGTGAAATGTGCCATAACTTAATGTGAAATTAAAATTTTGATATAATATATGCCACAATAAACATTACAGATTGTACATTGTAATAGTTGAAATCACAAAGTTTATCTCACACACGTGTCATGGCCTTTTGTGTGAGATAAACCACATTCTCCTATAATGTAGCTTGCAAGTGAAGCAAAAAGTGTTGTTGCTGGTGAAATTTAGTCACAATCACCAACTCTGCAAAATCTCCTTTGCACCAACCTTGTGAGTCCAAGCTCCGAAACAACACACTAATTGCAGTTTGCCCATTGCATTTACATAATGATGCACAATGAATAAATTAAAAACTTACCAAGCTTCAAGCTTGAAAGAGAGTTCAATAGCTCAAACCTATAAGCATCCATGGCAGCACTACCACAATGCACAACTAATTGATCAGATGCAAAGGAGACATGAGCTGGAGGAAACACCTTAATTTATGAACTAGATGTGAAGTTACAATGAAATTTGACAACTCATCTGTCATCGAGGGTTGCCCAATTGTGAAACAACCCCTTTTCATGAATACCATGGCCTATCCATCAATATGATGGCAATGTGAGTCACTTCTGCCCCTTCTTTGTGACAACAACTAACCCTAACAAGGAGATCCTCTTCTGAATGGGGTCAATTTCTGACAATCGGATCCTTGTGGTGGATTCATGATACTTAGAGTAAACTTGGGGTACATATTGTACTTTGAGTGCAGCTCTATGTACATACCTATCTATATACATGATGCAAAAGTTTCTGAAAAGAATTCTTTGTAGCCTGTTCACAAACCCTTCTTCCTAGTTTACTACGCCTACCATTACAATCCGTACTGTTGTGCATGGTAGAAGATTTGATATTGCAATTGGACAAAGAAATTAAGTGTTAGGTTACATTTCCATCCATTCAACTTGTGAACTTTGTGATTCCATCTTACACATTCGTTTCATTTGGTGACCTATATCCTTTTAAAGGGTTCCTTGAAGTCCATTGTTGTCTCCTTACCTGGTTGGTAAAATCATATCTTTTGCATGAGGTTTAAATTGAATTTGTGACAACCCTTTGTTTGCTTCAGTAGTTTTGGTTTTCAATGAAGTTATTTTGTTTGAATTTTTTTAATAATAAAAATACTGAATGGGGGCTCCTTTGATTTTGAACAGTCCAACTTTGCAATGAACCCTATTTAATAATTGTGCCATTGGCGAGAAGTCCCAGTGAATTGTGTCATTGCCAATTGTTGCTAAACTTGCACGCACACCCATTGCAATATTGTTTGACTTCATTAGAATATGTTGAGGTTAATAGTATCAAATCATAACTGATTCTTGCACCAATCATCAAAATTCATATGTTAAAATTGTTGTAAGTTTGTTAGGTGATCTTCGTGATGGACCTTGTAGAGGTTTCACTAGCTAAGCTGTTTTCTTGGATATTGCACTCCCCCTATGACTCAGTTCATGTGTCTTGTTTTTCTTCACAATGAAGTCTTTCATTTGTGCCAAAAAAAAAATTATTGACCTGATGCTTGAAGAGTGTTCAATGTTTGGGGGAATAGCGTAGGCATCGTTATATGGATGAGCTACTCAGATATGTTAAGCCTAATGGCTCAACATATACAACCACAATGTTGCTTCTAAGTTCCTATATTTTGACTTCAAACTCAATACACTAATATTTGCAAGCACAAACAATCAGCCACATCAAGTCTACCATTTGAGCTACCATCATTTTCCTTGATTGCCATGGATGATGGAACTCGGAAGTGATAGAGCTCCACTCATTCAGGAGATCAAGGTGTTTGTTTACCCACCCTTTGATGACATGAGGAAGGAAAGAAAGCAACTGAGTAAAGACTAATGACAAAGAAGATTGATGAATTGTTACACACTCAAAAGGGGTTTTTCATCAGGGCCTTTGTGAGAGAACACTTTGCTTGCTACAAAGGCACACACTATACCAGTGTTGGGTTGGGGGGAGAATCAGCCAGTCAGGGTTGCAGGAGTGTCGAGAACAAGTGTTGATTTGAAGGCCTGACAACCCCTGAATTTGTTCTGATACCCAAAGTTTTCATATATTCTCCTTGCCCATTTCATATGGGTAGGAAAATGTGGGTACCTACTACCCATTTAGGCTTATGTAGGTAGTAGTACCCACTACCGACTGAGGCTTATGTAGTAGGCTTGTGTAGGTAGTAGGTACTCAAACTCTTTGGTAAGGGGTATTAGCCCAAGGGCAAA